>Ga0114933_10001305_pt1 | contig 28007 bp, 28 predicted proteins | sample 4SBtaG_FD_89691 | JGI IMG/M metagenome (GOLD analysis project Ga0114933, IMG submission 89691) | Deep subsurface microbial communities from Kolumbo volcano to uncover new lineages of life (NeLLi) - 4SBTROV12_W25 metaG | ecosystem: Environmental > Aquatic > Marine > Volcanic | place: Kolumbo... | reverse complement strand
TTCTGGTAAATACTTGACCAGTTCCATCTCGATAATTTGCACCATGCATGATATTCTCAAGCCAAAATGCCCATATTTTAACGGTTAGCAGGCCTCTCTTCGTGTTCTCCAATGCTTATATGGTAAATTAGAAAAAAGTTTCAACTTTACCGTTTCTTATTACTATAACTTTCATGATTAATTACATGTCTTACATTCCTGACACAAACACTCGAGAAGAATATCTTGATTCAAAATCTGCAATAAACACTAGAAAAATGGCAGAAACTAGTTTGACTCAGTTTGGTAGATTCACAGAGTCTGAATACCATAAGACTCCTGAGGAGATAATTACTGACTTGGAAGATGATGAAAAGGCATTAGAGAAGATCTATACTGTTCTAAACAAATGGATTACTTGGTTAGGTCAAGATCACCCTGAAATCATCACTTATCGAGGCAGATACAAGAACATCAAAAAGACATTCAAGGCGATTCATCCAAACACTCAGAAACAATACCTCAATCATATCAAGGGATTTCTTGAGGATGTAGGTGGTTTTGATATCAATAATAGGAGATTGAGAAAAAGAGTAAGACTACCCAAAGCCGAAGAGGAAGAACCAGAACCTCTTACAAAGGAAGAACTACGAATTTTACTTGATAATTGTTCAAACAAGAAAAAAACAATGTTCATGACACTAAAAGACTCTGGAATGAGAATTGGTGAGGTTTTACAACTAAAGAAAAAACACTTTGATACTTCAAAAACCCCTATTGAAATACACATTCCTGCATATGCAACAAAGACAAAGAAAGCAAGAACAACATTTGTCACACAAGAAACAAGAAATATCATATTGAGGCAATTGAATGAATTAGGTCAAGATGATTTAGTTTTTGGTACCAATATTGATGTTAGAACATCAGTAAATACACAAGTATCTGATTTTGATTATCTTAGAAGTAAGATAGGTAAAACATGCCCTCGATTCTTGGAAAAATATGATAGTAATGGACGTTTCAAAATAACATTACACTCATTGAGATCATTTACTGCTACTCAGTGTGCAGAAGCAGTTGATGAATCTTTTGCACATGGGATTTTAGGTCATAAGAAATATCTTTCACAATATATTCGAAATCAAGACAAACTATCTGAAAAATATCTTAGGGCAGAAAGTAATCTGATGGTATATGAGACAATTGTTGTAGTTGATCAAGATGAAAGAGTGAAGATATTAGAAGCACAACAAGAACAATCACGACTAGATGTAATATCACTTACAAACGTAATGTCTGAACTAGCAGAAATTAAGGCGAGTAATGTCAAAAAAGAACTAGAGATTAAACAATTACAAAATATACTTGGGAGTAAAGAATGGCCTTAAATGCCCTCAATATCCTAAATTTCAAAGAATTTCTGATGGTGGAAAATATGCTATTAAGGAATTGGGACTAATTGGTAATGGGAATGAAATCACCACTAAATCAAATACTAATTGGGTATATGAAAGAGAATTATGTAGATTATTCAACACTGGAAAATATTCCACGTTTCAAAGAATCTTTTTGTCAATTTCTTCAAGAACTTAGACCTGATTCAGATAATTTAGATGAAAGTTTTAGGCGATGGTGTAATCAACTAAGTAAAGGCAGAGCATTTCCTGAAGCACGTAGAGTTGCAGTGTATGTACTTTGGTTTCATTGTAAATTAAGACAATACCATATAGCAAAATTACTTAACATGTCTACTAGAACAATTAGAAGAGATATGAGAATAATAGAAAAACAAATGGAAATTAGATACTAATCGGACATAATTCGCATTATTTTACGCCCACCTAATGTCCGCTTTTCAATAATTTTTTAGGCGAATTTCTTACAAAAAATATTCAAAATTTAATTTTAAATGCGTAAATGTAATGTTTAGTAATCTAACTCATGATTCTCACTAGTGCTATACATGCAATGTCCTGTATGTGGTAAAGGATTATCTTTTGCACAAGATGTAGAAGGGATACATTATTGATTTTTAATTCGTTTTAATAATTCTGATGCAGGTTCATCATTTGGATCTTGTGGAACTAGTTTACCTTCAAATGCTTGTTTTAGAGTGATTGATTGTAAACGTTCTAAACGACTATTCATTGAAGTGATTAAATTTTCAGTATTTGAAACCAGTGAAAATCCATCTTCTAGTTTCTTGATAAGTTCATTTTGTTCTTCAATTGGAACAATTGGAATTAGTGTATGCGATACACTTGTTGTATTTATTACACCTTGTGCAGAACCTGTAGTCATACCCAATAATTGTTTTTGACAAAAATCTGTTTGAAAAAAATAATTTAGTAATGGAGACATATCTTCAAAAACTTTTGCAATAATTATATTTCCAGCATTAGCAATGGTAATGCAATTAGGAACAATACATGAATCACCCCTATTTGCTCCAACTCTTACAATCAAGAGATTGTTTGGTTTGATTTGAGATTTTTTTTGTTTTTCATGAAAAGAATGTTCAACATATTTCAAACCATTAAAATTCATTTTTCCTTTTCGGACATTTTGCGACCGTAAAAACATGACACCTTTAGATTCATCGACATAGTGTTTTGTTGTAGGTCCTACAAATGCTACAACCACACCATTAGAAATTTGCTCTAGTTTTCGCCAACACCAATTATTTGGAATTTCAGGCAAGGATGAGTCAATAATAGGCTCAAGATTAAGATTCCATCTTGAATTTCCATGAATGTTGGGATTTTTAATTCTCCATTCTTTTGTTAATTGACCTTCAAATGCATATTGTAATATGGACTGACGAAAATGTTTTAGTTGTATTGATAATTTGGATAAAGCGATTTTAAGATTATCTATAATTGAGAACACTTCTTCAATTTTTTCTATAATTCTTTTTTGTTCGTTTAATGGAGGTAATGTGATTTTTAAATCTCTAATTTGTTTTCCAGAAATGGCTTTGAAAGTTGTTCCTGTTCCAATACTGTCTAAATCATTTTTAACAAATCTAAAAAAATGAATGAAAAATTTAATCTCCATATTTTCATTAAGTGGTCTAATTGCAGCCAATCCTCTACCAATACAACATTTTTCTTTACTGATGTTGGTTTCTCCTACAGGAGCTCTCACAGATAATAGCAGATCATTTTTTTCAGCAGTTTTTTTTGGAGATGAACACCAAATTCTTGTATTTGGATATAATTCTCCAAAATCTGCATTACCTTGAAAAAATGGGAGACCATCTTTAATTGAATTATAGGTTGATGAAGGTGGAGATTGTCCAGAATTAATTGAGCAAATATTTTCTAAGTTTGTTTCTACCCATCCGTCAGGCAATAATTCATTTTTTTCCAAGATTATCAATCAATTCATTAATTGAACCCAACGCAGATTCCAAGTTCTCTTTAATCTCATCAGCAATCACTTCAGGGGCAGGTAAATTTTCAATATCTTCTAAACTATCATCTTTTAGCCAGAAAATATCCCATGAAACCTTGTCTCGTTTAATTAAATCATCATAAGAATAGGCGTGAAATTGGTCTGTTTTCTTTCTTTTTAGAATATTTTTAGAATTGTAACATTTTACAAAATCATCTAAATGCTCTCTACTCAAAGTATTTTCTTTTAGAGTAAAGTGTTGATTTGTTCTAAAATCATAAATCCACATTTTCTCAGTCCATGCTTTACCGTCTGTTCGTGCAGGTTTTCTATCAAAGAATAATACATTTGCCTTTACACCACCTGCATAAAATATTCCAGTAGGTAATCGTAACAAAGTATGACAATTCATTTGCTCAAGCATTTTCTTCCGTACAGTTTCACCTGCTCCTCCTTCAAAGAGAACATTATCTGGAACTACAATAGCACATCTACCATTTACTTTGAGAATTGTTTTAACATGTTGTAAAAAATTTAGTTGTTTGTTGGATGTAGTTGCCCAAAAGTCATCTCGTTCATAAGATAATGTTTCACGTTCAGCTTTTCCTTCTTCATTAAATATGATAGTACTAGACTTTTTTCCAAATGGGGGATTAGTCATTATTATATCAAATCTATCACCAGAATCAGAAATTAAAGAGTCCCCTGCAACTATCTGACTTGCTTTATCTCCAATTCCATGAAGATACATACTCATTGCACATAGTCTAACTACTTCAGTTACAATATCCCATCCCTTGAATGTTTTTTCTTTAAGGAATTTCTTTTGTTCTGGATCTAAATTAAAATTCTCAGTGAGATATTTGTGGGCAGATAAGAAAAATCCACCAGTACCACATGCAGGATCACCAATTGTTTTTTTTGGTTGTGGTTGAATCACATCAACCATTGCAGAGATTAATGCACGTGGAGTAAAGTATTGACCAGCTCCTGACTTTACATCTTCAGCATTTTTCTCCAGTAATCCTTCATAAATTTCTCCTTTAACATCAATATCCATTCCACTCCAGAGAATCTTGTCTTTTTCTTTGGAATCCCCATCAATCAATTTGATTAGTCGTTCTAGTTTGGCTGGATCTTGAATTTTATTTTGAGATTTTCTAAATATTACACCTAAAAGCCCCGATTCTTGAGATAAATTCTCTAAAACATGTCTATAGTGATTTTCTAATGATTCACCAGATTTTCCAGTTAATGTAGTCCAATCATATTTTTTTGGAATTATTGATTTTTTCTTAAATGGTGGTTTTGTTTGCTCATCTGCCATTTTCAAAAATAGTAAATTAGTTAGTTGTTGAACATAATCCCCATATGATACTCCATCATCTCGTAATACGTTACAGAAATTCCATAGTTTAGCGACTACTGCTGGTGCTTCATTTGACATTTTTCTTACTCCTTGATACTTTTTGTTTTTGTTTTAACTGTTCTTTTTCTACTTTTATTTTTTGTAAGAGTACTTCTGCTGGTTCATCATTTGGATCTTGTGGAACTAGTTTTCCTTCAAATGCCCGTTTTAGAATAGATTGTTTTAGCGTACTTAACATAGAAAACATTTTCTCTAATTTTACTTCATTCTCATCAATTACTAACATAATGCAATCTAATTTTTTAACAATAAAATTTTGTTCATCTATAATGGGTATTGGTATTTGAAAATTTTTTAGTGTGGTGTAATTAAATATGGGTTGTGCTGTTCCAAGTGCAGAATTTCTAATATAATTTAAAATTAATTTTTGTTGAAAATAATAATATACATATTTGATATTGATATGATCTGGATCAGTACTTACATACATCATATTTGTAGATAGAAGGAATTTTTCATGATTTTCAATTTTAGGTAAAAAAGCACATTTTCCAATTGTTGCTCCAATTTTTTGGAAAACTAAATCTCCTTTTTTACAATGGCTTCGAGGAATAGATTCAAACTTAGTTTTTGTTACGTAAAGATGATATTTCCAATTGAATTCTCCATTTGTAATATTGGTACCATGAATTACTGGTATTCCTGAATTAACATAATCTTTTGATTTTAAATCAGAACCAAAAGGAGCATCACCCATTTTCAAAGATATTTCATGTATCATAAACCACAACCATTCATTAGGAATTTGATGAAATGGAAAATCTTTAAACACTTTTTTTCTAATTTGATATTTAGTTTGATTATCTTTGATTTTTAAAATAATTTCTTTTATTTGATCTTGTTCATATTCATTTTCGTGTCTCCAATTGTTAGACATAGTTCCTTCAAATGCCGTTTTTAATGATGATTGTTTTATCTCGATTATATGATTTTGGATTTCAAGTAATTGCACATTGATTTTTTCCATGATAGAAAAGTATTCTTCAATTTTTTTTACAATTCTTTTTTGTTCATTTACTGGTGGAATTGAAAAGTTAAGAGACCAAAGAACTTCGGGATTAACATGGGGAATTCCTATTCCTTTTGGATTTTTATTTAATTTATCATAATACATTTGTAAGAAATAATATAGATATTTTTTATTAATATCAAAACAAAATAATTTAGTTAATGTTGAACCGATAACTCCTGAAACTCCAGTTCCTACTAAACCTGAACGAGAACCATCCCAAACTATTAGAATGTCATCATTAGAACATTTAGGACAATTTTTTTCATCTGCAAAACTACTAAATTCTTGTTTTTCAAAAGATTTGATATTGATATATGGTACTGATGATTCTGTACTTTCTGTTCTTAGAATTTTTGGTTTCCTTCCTTTTATTGGAATTATTACATTTCCCAATAAAGTTCTGATCCAATTCTTTGGCAATTCATTTTCTTCCTCTAAAACTAATTCACTCATGAATTAATCAACACCTCATGTAATTCCTCTAAAATCTTCTCATAGTCATCTCCAAATATTTCATAGAATTTGACTCTGCCACCTTTTTGATTAAATGGAACTTCATCAAGATCATCAATAGTAATAGACACAGAACTTGTAATGGAATCTTTAATCATAACTAACCATTCTTTTTGTTCTGGTGTGAATACTTTACCTGAAGACTCTTGTTGAGTAAGCCATTTCTCAAATTTAGAATCCAATATTTCTGAAAATGGTAATAGTGATTTTTCCTCACCTGCAGAATAACGAATTATAGGAATCATATCCGTGAGCATTTTGACGGGATTTTCCTTTACTTTTGATTTATCAAGCCTAGAATAGGCACTCCAAAGCACTTCAGGTGTCAAATTGTATGGTGGTTTCTCAATAGCATTAGCTAATTCCTTAATATCTGAAAATGTAATCTCTCTCATCCTATATGGTTTTGAGTAAATAATGTCAAGAGCTGTAATCTTATCTACATTATCTTCTAAAAATTGATTCCAATTTTCTACTGTTTTTTTATCAATATTTTGTACCTTATCTGAAAATCCTGCTTCTAATAATTCATCAATAGATACATCATCAATAATTTGTTCGTTTTTAGATTTTATATCAATAATTGTTTTACGTAACTTTGCTGAATCAAATACTTTACATGCCTCATCAATCATTTGTTTTGAAACTGTACTTAGTTGTTCATTAGTTGGAGTTTCTGTTTTGAATTGTTCTTTTGCTTTTTCTAATTTCTTATCCGAATCAACACCATCAAGTAATGTTCTTTCAATATCTACCAAAGTTTTACCATTATTCACACTTGCAATTTCATCTTTATCATCTTGGGATAGTTTTCTATTTAGTCTAGATAATCTATACACTAAACTCTCTACATCACCAGTATCTGCATTTTTATCCGTTGCTTTATCTAATAGTGCCTTGAATGATACATTTGGTTTTTTAGATAAAGAGTGAGTATCACTCATTGCATGTTCACATACACCAACTGCGTCAATAATAACAAAATGAGTTTTAGCTTTTGCGTCAGGAGTTACTGCAATTAAATCATCATCTTTGATTTTTCTAGTTCCTCTTCCTTTCATTTGATCAAAGTAATTTTTACTTCTTACATCTCTCATGAAAATAATACATTCCAGTGGTCGAATATCAGTTCCAGTAGCAATCATATCAACAGTTACGGCGATTCGTGGCATTGGGGAATTTCTAAAACTACTAATCAAATCTTCTGGTTTTTCTTTAGTACGATATGTGATTTTTTTACAAAATTCATTTCCTAATCCAAACTCTTCTCTAACTATTTCTGTAATATCTTCTGCATGTGAATCATCTTTTGCAAAGATCAGAGTTTTTGGAACATTAGTACGATTTGGGAAAATTTCAGATAATCTTTCTTTGTAGGTGCGTATAATGAGCCTAATTCTATCTCTAGATACTACAGACCTATCAAGTTCATTTTGAGTGTAAATTAGGTCATCATTTAGCTGTTCTTGCTCTGGTTGACGCGTAATACGGTCTCTTTTCTCAACATATTGACCAGCCTCAACAGTACTTCCCTCTTCAGTGATTTTGGTCTTAATTCTATACACATGGTATCCAACATTGACATCATCAACTACGGCTCTTTCATGGGTGTATCGCATTACTTGATTATTGTGGAAAAACCCTATCGTATCATTTGATGGAGTAGCAGTTAATCCAATTAAAAATGAATCAAAATAATCCAACACTTGTTTCCATTTGTTGTAAATTGAACGATGACATTCATCAATTACAATAAAATCAAATTCTCCAATGGGAATATTCTCATTATATTTTACTTCCACTGGAGTTTCATCAGTAGTTCCTTCAAATGAAGAAAATTCGTCATTTTCTTCTTCATAGTCTTTATCTCCTTTTAGAACTGAAAACATTCTTTGTATTGTAGATATTACAACTTTCGGAACAGGATCAATAGTAGACGATTGTAATAATTGTACATTATACAAATCAGTGAATTTTCTACCATCATCAGGTGTTTGGTATTGTTGAAATTCACGTAATGCTTGTCGTCCTAAATTAGATCTATCGACTAGAAATAAAATCTTTTTTGCTTTTGCGTGTTTGATTAATCGATAAATTGATGTTACTGCAGTGAATGTTTTACCAGAACCTGTTGCCATTTGAATTAATGCACGTGGTTTGTTTTGTGAAAATGAATCCTCTAAATTTGTAATTGCTTCTGTTTGACAATTCCACAGTCCTTCATAATTTAGTTTAGGAATTTGTCCCAGTCTTGCACGAAGTGTTGTATCTTCTTTGAGCCACTCTTGTAGTAATTCAGGTCTATGAAATGAAAATACATAACGAGAACGATGATTAGGATCACGTCTATCTGCAAATTTAGTTTCAATTCCTGTTGTTTCATACGAGAATGGAGGTCGCATTGGAGCTGATGTAAATTTTTCATGTAATCCATCAAGATATTTTTCTGATTGCTCAACTACACCACTAAGTGTATGACCATACTTTTTTGCCTCTACAACTCCTACTGGCTGTGAATCAATGAAAAGTGCATAATCTGCATTATCTTTGCTTAGTGGATATTCTCTAACAGCAACACCTAGTGATTCACTGAGGTTTCGATCCTCATAGTCTTGGATAATCCAACCTGAATCAGTCAGCATTTTATCAATTTGCTGTCGTGCTTTGTCTTCAGGATTCATAACATAATCACTTCATTTTGAGTATTTAATTAAGGTCTCAAGGTGCATTTTTTAAAATCTCATAAATTTACTGAGTCATGTTGTTTAACTGATACAACATTCCCATGCCATTTCTTATGATATTCATCGTGTTGAGTATGAATTGGAATTAGTTTTTTGGAATTAGACCCATCAATGACTCGTTTAATCTGCTCACCATCCCCATGTCCAGATACATGTATTTGGTGCCAGTCTTGATCTTTTTTGATTACTCCAAAGTGGGTAAACCAATTTTTTATCTGCTCTTCTTTGAGTTCCATTTCTAAATCAAAGGGTTCAGTTAATGAGCGAATGTAGGTAGCACCTTCATCAGGTTTGATATCTATCAAATCTTGTAATCTAAAATCACTACAAAAGAAAATGTAATTTTTCTGATTAGCCTTGATATCTCTGTAATCTACTGCATTTGGATACTTCAAAAATTCTCGTTGCCATTCAGCATAATCCATATGGAATTGTCTGTCTGAAAATTTCTCCAAATCCTTATCTAATAATCCCCAAGTTCCACGTTGAATGTAGATTTTGATATTACTATCAGTAGGTGATGGATAATGACTGCGTAAATTATCTGATTCATGAAATAATTTCAAAAGATATGCTTGTTTCATATCAATTACTAAATCACGATTAGTTTGTTTTGCTGATTCATAAAATGAAAGTAATCTATCTAAATCTCTAATTGGATATCCACAAATTGCCAATCCTTTTGTTTTATTTACAATATCAGTAACTGTAGTTTCTACATCATATTCAGTAAGAGATGGTAATGCATTAACTCTAGTTCCTTCACATAGTAACAAATCTAAAGATGAGTCTGCACATTCCTCCACAAACTTTTCAGTATCTTTACTTCTCCTTCCATGGAATCGTAAATCAGCAGTATTTCCAATCATTCCTTCTGAAGTTTGTAAAATAAATGCATGAACACCAGGAATCGAATGATCAACTGGTAATGGATTTACAGAAATAGAATCAATATTGAATTTTTTTCCAGATTCAAATGTTTTAATCACACGTGGAATTTTTACTTTATCTCCACTTGCACGACTTATTTCTCCTTTATTGTTTTCATAAATTTTGAATTTCTCTTTCATCGTCAAATATTGATCAGATCCTGTCTCATCAAAATTCTGCATTATCAATTTTGATTCCTCAGAACAGTAAATTGGAATATCCGGTCTCAAATAAGGAATGTATGCACAGTGATCAACATGTGCATGTGTTAGCAATATTCCATCAACTTGTGTTTCCTCATCTCCACCAAATCCAACATGTTTTGCATAATCTCTACGGTACATTCCCTTGATTTTAGGTAAAATCCCAAGTTCAAACATGTCAGTTAGTGCATTGGATCCTCTAGCACTCATGAATTGTGAGAAAAATTGCCCTTCTTCAGAGAAAGACATTCCAAAATCCATGAATAATGTTGTGTCCTTGTCTTTGACTAGGAACTTGTTTCCTCCAATATCGTTTACTCCTCCATGAAATGTAACACTAGTCAAAATCTAACTCCAGTGTTTTGAGATATAATCAAATGCGTCTTCTACATCATATGGCTGACAAGTATTGTTATTTCTAACATAGAATTTTTTATCGTTTTTAATTTTGATGTAAACTGGACTTGGGGATGGAGTTATTGTTCCAAGACAAACTTCTTTTCCATCAATATCATGAAAACCCCAATCTATACATGAATTTGCATTTTTTCCGAGATTTTTGTTAATCAAATTGGTAATATGTTCTTGAAAGTCACCTGAATTCTTCTTCTTAAATGTCTGATAGTCTCTATCTAATCCTAGAGGTACTCCATTATCATCAACTCCAATCAAAATTTTTCCTCCATCTTTATTCATAAAACTTGCAAGTTCTTTCATAACCACTTCTTCTAAAACTGGATTTACTTGATCTGTTTTGACATCCCAACGCAATGTTTGCTTGTACTCTACATTTTGATCCTCACCTTTTAGTAATTCCTTAATGTCAAATGATGTTTCACCAATTTCTGGATAAACTAATTTTTTAAATTCTTCACGAATTGTTTTCTCTCTTTCTTTGATGAATCCCCTAAAATCATCATTCATCAAGCATTCAAAAGCAGTAGGAGAAATCAAATGAGTTGAAAGACGTTGTTGTAATTCAATTTTATCAATATTTTGTGTCTTCATAACTTCAGTAAGATATTCTGAAGGATCCTTATTTGTAAAGAATTGATTTGTTTTATCAAAGATTAATGTTCTATTCAAAACTGAATCTATATCCTCACCTGCATTGAATTGCTTTGCTTTTGAACGGGGAAAGATATGATGATCCTCCAAGTTACTATATTGTGGTGGATCTCCTCGAACAAAATCAAATGCACCTTTTTTTGCAATTACACACATTACAGCCTTGTAAAGTGCACTGTTACTTTTTTGAGTGTTAAAATTATTTCGTTCTTCAATATCAAATGGATCTAATGTATCTCCATCAAACCATTTTTTCATTATTTTAAAGTCTGATTCTACAGTAGATTCAGTAGAGCCTGAATATCTATCTCCTAGTATGTTATTCCAATACCAAAATCTAATTTTATTTAGACATGAAGTTCTGTTTGCTTTGTCATCAATTTCTTTAAGAAGTGAAGCAATTGTTGGAACCATTATTGTGTAAGGAATAAAATCATAATTCACTGCACCAAATCCTTCTACCCCTGTTGAAGTAATTCTGATAATTGCTTCTTCAACATAGTCTGACATTTCTACCCAATCATTCAAAAATACTTTGGAATCAAACTGTCCTGAAACTTTGTACAATTCATCAAGGTTCAATACTGTTTTTCTTCTAAGAAATCCTGACCTTGATAGAGCTAAGGCTTGAACAATGTATAGTGGAACTTTTTCATTTTTGAATTCATCAGACCATTTTCTTATATTTTCATGACTATCTTTGACTTCTTCCCATTGATTTCTCAAAACTATATCATGAATGATAAATCGTGCATTGAGCAGATCAAATACTCCAAGTGGAGTCCCTTTACTGTTGATTCTCTCAAATACTGTAGCCACATTATCTAAGAGTAAACTTTCAGGTAGTTTTACTATGGGAATTTCATATGAAGTCCAGACATTTCCAAAAATCTCTTGCAGTTTTTTATGGTATTTTTTAGCGTCATCATCATCATACCCCTCATCTGTTTTTAGATAATCATAGAATCCAAATAACCAATCAGAATAATTTCTGTTCTGAAATTCTGTTAATGGAAAAATTTTCTTTTTGTATTGTATTTTTTTATCATGCAAATTCTTTGTATCCACTTTTTTTGAACTTTCTGAATCAATTATTTCAGATGAATCACGTGAAGGATCTAATAATGCATTAATGTTTAAGAAAAACTCGTAGGGTCTTTCGGTATTTGGTAGATTTTTTTGAGGAGCTTTTACAGCATAGTATACAGCCGTAATTCTTTGTTGACCATCTAAAATCAACTCTGGGCTAGATTCTAATTTTGAGCCTCCGACAATTGGGATTTTCCCTAATTTTTGTTCAGAAGATGGCCAAGTAAGTAAAGAACCAATATAGTATCCTTGGAAAATAGATTCCCATAATTCTTCAATTTGTTTTTTATTCCATGTCCAATATCTTTGAAAATCTGGAACTGCACAACGACCTTTTTCGACATCTTGGAAAATTTCTTCTAATGTTTTTTTATCTGGTGGTGGAATTCTTGCTGGCTCGTATACCTTTTCAGGTAATTCAACAAGTTCTTCAAATTCATTTTCTTCTTCTTTTATTTTCTTAAAGTTTGGTTCTTCTTGTACTAGTATTAGTTCATTTAAAATTAAATTGTAATCTTCTTCAGATATTGCCTTACCTGAATTTGCAGGACCTTGTGGAGTACCACGTAAATACAAACCCTTGAGTCCTCCACTTTTCTTTTCAATGAATTTCAAAGAGGGTAAAAGTTTGTTAACACTGGCAAATCCTAGTTGAACTTCAATCAAGTCAATTTCAGACGCAGAATATTGTCCTACATGTTCTTCATCTGGCCATTGAAAAGTAGGAGAATGCCAGTCATTTTTTACTTCATAAATGGCATGAAAATGAAGAGTTCTATTTACGTAGAAAATAATTTTATCTCCCTTTAGGACACGTTTTCCTTTTCCTTCAGCACCTACTGCCCAAACTTTGTTTTCTTTAACTGAAGGCCAATTCTCAGGCGTACATGGCCATATCCAATTACTCAAGATACTTCACAAAATAAGAAAGTCATAGATAAGTGGATCACATGTAAATTTAGAAATGAAAATCATACTTCAAATATATAATTAAGATGTGAATTGCCTCAATATCGTGGAATCCTTTACGAAATATGTCATTACAGATAATCCATCAAAAACAGATGAACATTGGAGTTATTGTGAAGAACATAAAATTCCTCACATTATAGGCACAAAAATTGATGAATATTATAAAGTAGAACTAGATATGGTGTCTACCTCATTTAAAATGACAGATAATGAAGTGAAAGAAATTGAGAGTATGATAAAAAAAGACATTGAGTCTAGTCCAGAATTAAAAGAAAAATCAAACTTTTCTGTATCTCCATCTGGTTTAGATGTATTTCCTATTCAAAAAGAAAAATTAGATGAATTTTGTTCTAAATTATTTGAAATAGGTATAACACAAAAATAATATCTATAATTAAATTAAAAATTCAGAGGCATGCTTGCCTTCTTCTGTAATCTCAATCCATCTAGTCCTCCCAATTTTATTTACTTTAACAAATCCCCAACGATTCTCAAGTACTGAAATAATATTTTTATCCAAACTTGCAAATGTTGCTTGACTCTCATTTTCAGCATTAACAATAATTAATTTTTCTTCAATTACCTTTTTTGCCATCTCTTTTTTTGATATTTTACCATTACTGTCTACTACAATTTTCAACGCTTTGATATGTCTATCTTCAGGCTTTTGAATCTCATATGTTGGAATATATTCAATGTCTTTGATTCCTTTAGACATTGCTTTGCCAGAAAATCCTAGATACTCTTTTGCCTCTACATAAAATGGATTTACATTGGAATTATCATTAAACATCATTGACGCCATCATACATCCTATTGCTTGTACCTTTGATCCTGAAGCTAAATTAACTGAAACTATATTTCCCGATTCTTCTTCAATAAGATTTTTTACCGTTTTGATAATTTGAAATAGAGCAGTTCTATTATGATATTCTATTTTTACCTCAATGTTTAATTTTTTTAATTGTTCTGAAATCTTTTGATAAAACTTTGTAGCTTTATCCTCATTAGGTTTCTCATGGACTAGTAAAATCACTTTGTCTGCCCTCATCTTTTTTGCAGGCATTACAATTCTATCTACTTCATAACCTACAGGGGCAATATGCACTCGTAAATTTTGTATTTCAGGCATAATAGTATCTATAGTATGCTTACTATGGTCATGGTATATAATAATTTTCTACACATAAGATTATTCATGAAACAAACACAAATTCAAAAAATAGCATTAGACTCATGTGTCGTAATCGATATCATTGAGAAACCAAAAGTTGCCTTTGGACTCAAAGCCCGTCTAAAAGGAAAATCAATCAAAGTAATTCTTTGTGATGTTGTATTAAATGAAGTACAAAGAGTTAGAGGATTGTCTCCACAAATTGTCATAGAGAAAATATCAAAAATCCTTGGAAGACAAGTAGAACTATCAAAAAGTAATCAAGAAAACAAAAACAATGCAGATGAAATTACAAATCAATTTCAAATTTGTCATAATGGAGATAACAAAATTCTCAGTTTATGTCAAGCAAAAGACTTTGTCTTGGTAACATTTGATCGAATGCTTCTAAAGACTTGTGAGTTTGTAGGAGTTGTATCATTTCACCCATCAATGGTGAGGGGAATTTAAAATGAAACCTACAATGTATCCTAGAATCATCAGAGAATTTGAAGATGAAAGAGATGAGCCAATGTTTTATGGAGATTCATCATGACTATTTTGTTTAGATTGAAAAACTCTTCCAATGAAGACAGTATAACAATGTCGTTTACTAATTTGAAAGAAAAGTTAGAAGAATATCAAAAGGAGAAAGAGAATTGAGATGTAAAATTTGTCAAATCCCTCACAAGAATACTAGTAAATTTCACTCATGGAAGGAACAGCAAACATGCAGATTATGTGGTAACCTTTGTGACTATTTCTCATGGAATGGTAACTATTTACAAGAATATTGGAGAATTAAAAATTGAATAATTGTAAACATTGCAATAGCAAATCAGTCTTAATTGCTAATTGGTTATGTTGGGGACATTTGAAAGAGGTGTTTTTTGGAAATTGAATTTTGAATCAAAGTCTCCATTACAAATTACTCTTCAAGAGAATATTTCAGATGTATTAGCCAAACAAGAAATAAAATCAGATGTGAAATACCAAGATATCACATACTATATGCTAGACACTGTCAAATATGTAAATTCAAAAGACAAAACCCACATTGATTTTCTAAAAGCAATCCATGAAATGGAAAATTTGGATTGGAAATACACCAAAAATTTCATCGGATTTAGCAATGAAAGAACAGATGAATGTGTTCAGTTTGTACGATTAGAGCAAGACAAATGGTATGCAGAAGTGCCAATTATGCACGGAAGGGGATGGAATGGTTATGTTTGGAGTGATAATTCAGATTCTAAAACAATAGGAAATATGGTGAGATTATTTTTTGAAGAAGTTCCATGGTTTGGAATGCTTTCTTGGAAATTAAAGAGGTTAAAGAAATATGCCAAAGATTGAGTGTCCTGAATGTAAAAAATCCTGGATTGCAGAGATTCTTTGGGGATTTCCTGCAGACTTGGAGTCAATAAAAGAAGAACTGGATAGAAAAGAGATAGTTCTTGGTGGTTGTTTAGTTACTAATCATGATCCGAGATGGGAATGTAATGATTGTAATCATAAATGGGGAGTGCGTGAAGAATGACGAGTAAATTTTGGCAAGGTATTGAATCAAATTATCCTATTTGTTGTATAATCTTCTTTTGTGATGTTTGGTGTGTTTTAAAAAGTGAACATAGAATGTTTTCTGGTAGGCCTGAGTGTTATGACTATTTCTCCTTTGGGGATTATGTTCATTGCCCTGAATGCGCAATCAAAAAATTAAAGGAGAATAATAAATGTCTACAATAAAAGAAAACAAATTAGATTCTCACAAAAAGAGTTTATCTGAAGCATTTGCTAATTCATTTGGTGGATATCCAGTAGGATATGGATTGGGAATTGTTATTCTCCCACTATCTATGGGTTGGATTCAAGAAGATCCACTAGTTGCAAATTTAGTAATTACATTTGTTTATGCTTCAGTTTCATTTGTTAGAAGTTACTTTTTGAGAAGAGTCTTTGAGAAATTTGGAATAGATGATAATTTTATCAAACTAGGTATAAAATTAATCAAGAAATTTCATTGGAGTAAAATATGAAACAATGGAGTAGAGAACAAATCATGAAAGGATTACAGACAATAGTTTCAGAAATTAATTATTTAGAAAAATCTGAAGATGTTGGTAGTCCTAGTGGTGGTATATGGACTAGCGGTGAGGACGCTTGTATATTCAAAGGACTTCCACCATTTAATCACAATCTCGAATATGGTGAAATACTACTATCTGAGAATGGAGACACAAATCCAAAACATCAATTCATGAAAGTAAAGGAGATGTACGTCTATGGAATTCATAGAGAAATTTACAGTTGGCTTGAAGAAAGAGGATGGTATTCAGAGTGGGAGGATCCTGCGAGATTATTGTTTTGGAAATATGATAAAGATTCTGCTGAAAAAATAATAAAGAATTTGAAAAACTTTCAAGTGTTTCATGATTTGCGTGAAAATGATGGTATTGAAGCAGAGATTCTAAAACGATTTAAGGAAAAAATCAAAGAGAATGACGAGGGAAAAAATTTACATGTTTGAGCCTACCACTAAGGATTTTTGGAGAGCAATAATTCTCTATGGCAGTAACATGTCTACATACAAGATGGGTTTGGGACATTTACTCATTAATTATGCAAATAAAAATTTAGAAAAAATCCCACTACGTGATTTATCTGAAGATTTTATGGGGTTATACTCTGATAAAGTAAAAAATAACAAACCACAAAGTAGACGTAAAATTATCAACGGTGCTGAAAAAGGTCTAACATATGTTGAACAAGAATCTCGGAAAATACAACAAGAAGGAAAAAACAAGGAACAAGCAGTAGATTCCGTACTAAAAAATTCATTAGAGAAAATGGTTTTACAGAAATTCCATACTTTGTTCAAAAGACAAATCCCTGATCCATTTTATCAATTAACTGATACACATTTGATTTTACAAAAAAATTTACTGGAATTATTTTCTGATAAAGAAAACCAGATGATGGATACTGAAGTAATGTCTAGATGGGATTTGTTAGAATTTGGATTTGAAAACATTACCGGCGAGGAGTCTATTGAGATTGATGATGGTTTAGAATTTGTATTAAAGAAGAAAAAGAGAACACAAATCTCAAGATTACGACCTGTGCTTAATGGATATCAAGATGGAATTTGTTTCTTTTGTGGACGTAAATTTGACATTAATGATTCCATACACGTTGATCATCTAATCCCACATGACGCAGTAAACCATGATCAAATTTGGAATCTAGTACTTTCTTGTGAAGATTGTAATTTATGGAAAAGTAATCATTTACCTCAAAAACATTTTGTTCAAAAGTTAATTGACAGAAATGAATTTGTTTTACAAAGTGATTTACCTCTAAAAGAGGAATTACGTAAAGTATTAGGAATAATTCCTGAACAAAGAGAACAGATGATTTGGGGTCAATACAAAATTGCTGTGGATAAAAAATTAACCCTGTGGGAAGGGGATGAGGAATTCACCCCTGCAAAAGATACATTGTACAAGGAGATGGTTAATTGGAAGAGAGATTCGTTTTGGGAGCGCAAATTTGACAAAATATCATAAGGCAATTAGGGATAAAATCCCTGAAATCATCAAAAAAGATGGTTTTTCATGTAATGTTGAGAAAATGAATGATGAGCAATATCTACCAGAGATGGAGAAGAAATTATTTGAAGAAGTTACAGAGTATCAAAATGACAAGAATCCAGAAGAACTGGCAGATATTTTGGAGGTAATTTATAAAATTGCAAAACTTAGAGGAATTTCAAAAGAACAACTAGAAAAAATTAGAATAGATAAGGTTGAAAAAAGAGGAGCGTTTGAAAATAATTTATTTTTGATTGATACTGATAAATCTTGATGAATTTAGTTTATGTGTCGAGGAAGTTGCAATTCCTAAAATATTGGAGATAGATAATTTGTCGGTGTTAAAAAAATGAAAATTGTTGCTTTTTCCGATTATCGTGTACAAGACATACCTAAAACATTTGAATTCGTATCAAAACAAAAACCTGATTTGATATTATATGCAGGTGATGACGTTCATAGATTTGCACCCCTACCAAAACAACAATTAGAAAAATTACTGGTAGAAAATAAGACCAGAGAAGGTCTTCAAATATGTCAATCTCCCTTTTTTGATAGTTGGACACGAAATTTATCTGATAATTCTGTACGTAAAGTTTCATGGACTACTCAACTAACTGATTGTATATTTTTCAATATCTCAATATCTGATAAAATCTCTGAAGAAAAAATTAAATCTAAAATATCTAACTTAGTAACAAAAACTAAAACAAAGAATTTTCCTAATGCTATTACAAGAATAAAACACATTGCAGAAGAAAGAGAAACAAATGTACCTCAACTAATAAAAAAATCAACGCTAGTCTACAAAAAAACTAAGAGTACTGTCAAAGGAATTATCTATTTTCCAGAATATGCTGAGGATTATATTCAAAAATTTGGCTCTATTGCCAAACATGGATTTTTGGGAGTAATAGGAAATGATGATAATCCAATTTACAAATCACTTCTAGTAGGTAAGGGAAAACATGATCTTCACGAATCTGCAAAAACAATCCAAAATACGGTAATTCTAGGGCAAGAAAGTGATTCACTTTCCGAGGCAGGAGGGATTGGAATTAAAATTTATTCTGAATCTGAAGTTGAAAAACACCTAAACTCTTTAATTAAAAATAACTCAAAGAAAAATTCTATTCTAGTATCACACACACCTCCATTTGGCATATTAGATCATGCAGTTAGATTTGGAGATAGGCACATTGGATCTCCTATGGTAAGAAAATTCATAGCCAAAAACAAGCCCATTTTGGTTCTGTGTGGTCATGTACATTCACATGGTGGGTGTATGTCAAAAATTGGAAAAACAACCGTAATCAATCTTGCTTCTCATGATTATGAAAATAGTGCAGGACGAGTTTGTATAATTGAAATTTCAAAAGATATGAAGATTAAAACAAAATGGGTTTTAGTTTCTCAAGACAAAATAATTTCTTATACTCCTCGTTTTCTCAACGAAGGAGAATCCCTAAACTCTGTGTTTAATCTTCATGGGATTGGAATAAAAAAAGCAGAGAAAATGGAAATGGATGGTTTTAGAACAATAGATGACATTGTAGATGTGGGAAAAGAAAAATTAGAAAAACTTCTCAATTTGACTCCAAAAAGTGCTGAAAAATTATTTTTAAAAGCCCAGTCTCTTAAAGAAGGAAAAATAATACCAATTTCTGAAATGGTGATTCCTAAATCAAAGTTTTTGTTTATAGATATTGAAACAGATCTTGTACAATCATACATTTGGTTTATTTCAATTTATGTAGAAGGTAAAAAAATTCTAAAACAATTTTATGCTCGTAAACCCGATAATGAAGAAAAAATATTAAATGACTTTGTCAATTTTTGTAAAAAATATCAAGATCATGTTTTTTGTTATTACTCTGGTTCAGGTTTTGATGAAAGAATAATCAAACAAAGATTGAATCATCATGGAATTGACCTTAGTATTGGAAATTGGTTTGATTTGTGTTTGGCAATTAAACGAAGCGTAATTCTTCCAACAGGATCATATTCATTAAAAATTGTTGGAAGTTATTTTGGTTATACATACAAGCATACAGATTTGGATGGTTTTGCAGTAGCCATGGCATATCAGCAATCAATAGAAAAGAGAACACCTAAACTTTCAAAGAAATTTTTTGATTATGCAAAAGATGATGTTGTAGTATTAGATCATGTAATGAGTAAATTAGGCGGTATTTCAGGCATGAAAATTCAACGTGAAATAGAATTATCATTAGATACACTACCAGTGGATTTTGAGAAAGAATGTGAAAAATTACAGAGTCTAAAAAACAAAGGAATCCGAATTAAGGAATTATCTTCAAGATATAACAAAGGTGAAGATTACATCAAAACCAGACTAAATTCCACTCCAGCCAAATTCAAAAACTGTAAAATCAAATTCAAAAAATACTCTTCTGAGAAACATAAATTCATTGCACAGACAGGAAAAATTCTGAAACAGATATCTCCTAACATTTATCAGATTAAATCAAAAAATGATATTTTTAATATTGGAAAAAATCAATTTCAAATCACTAAATAATCTAGGTTTAATGATTACAAAATATAATTTTTTAAATCTTATAATTACAAAATGATTTTAAATTACATGCATTACATTTGTTTACACTATTGTGATGTTCAGGTTCATTTATCCCAAGAGATATTGTTGTAAATTTTTGTAATGATGTATGTAGATAATGTAATGAAAAAGAATCTTGGAATTCTGAGAATACTTTGTATGGTTCTCTAGTTTTTCTATCACAAATTCTAATTTGCCATTTCTTTTGTGTGTGAGGCATTTCAAAGAAATCTTCAGGGTTCTTACTTCGCTTTGCTGAGAAATTAGAATTAAGATAGGTCAATACTTGGAGTAGTTGACTTGGATATGGTTGTGTTTTGTTATCATAAATTTGTGGGCGTCCTGCAAACTTGTCATCTTGAACTATTAGAGTTTCATCTATTCTGAGAATTTTATCAATTCTACCAGATAGTGTTAACAGAACATTCTCGGTTGGAAACTCAAAAGGTATTATCAATGTAGAATGAATATTCTCTCGTGCAAATTCAATATCTTCTTCTTTATCTTCAATTTGTTCAACTGATACTGGTTCTAATTCTACATGCTCTTGTTCATATTTTTCCTCAGCATGATGGGCTTTGGTTCCTTGAATGAGAGATTGAGATGGTTTAGGCTTGATACCTTGAATTGATAATGGTATTTTGTATTCACAGTATCCTAGAGAATCTGCAAAATCAGTTACAGACGCGGTAAGTAGTGTAAAGTCATTTTCTCTGTTGATCTTAATCAATATCTACAATCTTTTCATTAATGACTATTCAGTATTATGTTAGAGAAAAATATCAAATAATTTAATGACCGTGAAAAAAGCACTGAATCTTTTGGATGGATATTATGTTCAAAAGACCAAATTGAAAAAAGGATTAGAAGATCCTACAAAAGCATGGAATATTGGGCACGATTTAGCCACACAAGTTGCTGAAATGATTGCAGATTCCATTAAGACTGATCTGGTAGTTCTAAATGAAATTAAGAACGAGATTCAGCCTAACTGCAGACACCCAAAGAAAATGAGAGATAAGACCGCAAATGGGGATTGGTATTGTATGAATTGCAATATCGATCTATAATTTTTTTAACAATTTTTCAATCTAAAATTCATTAATACCTGTAAAGTAATAATGAAAAAGATGAGGAATCAGAAGACACTTGTCAAAATTAATCCGAAGGTGCTAAAATGGACTATTGATAGTTCTGGATGGAGTATCAAAGAACTATCTAAAAAAACTGAAATCGAACCAGACCAAATTACACAATGGCAAAGCAAAACATCATCAATAGAACTACCAAAATTAGAACGAATTGCTTCATCTTTAAAAAAACCTTTGGCAGTATTTTTTCTTCCAGAACCGCCCAAAGAAAAAAACTTGACAGATTATAGAAAAATTGCAGGGTTTGAAAATGAAAAACTCTCTAAAAAGACTCTTGACGCGATTAGAAATGCTCGCTATATTCAATCAAATGCTCACGAATTATTTGAACTACAAAAAATGAATGACACCCCAGATGTTGAATATGTCACTTTGAAAGATGACCCTGAAGAAATTGCATTATATCAAAGACGAAAGTTGAATTTTGAATTTGAAATTATAAATGAAAATGGCAGAACCATCAAAAAACCAATTCAACGTGTCTATAGTGAATTAAGAGAAAAAATTGAATCAATGAATATTCTTGTTCTACAATCAAATATGTCTATTAATGAAGCACGTGGATTTTCACTAACTGATAAATTTCCACGAATTGTAGTAGTTAATTCTGCAGATGATATTAAACCTAGAATATTCACTTTGCTTCATGAATATGCACATATTTTATTAAAAAAAGATGGAATTTGTTTACCAAATTCTGAAAATTTTCATTCAAATTCAAATGAAATTCAATTAATCGAAAAATGGTGTAATGCCTTTGCAGGTTCATTATTAATGCCAAAAAAAGAATTTTTAATCGAACTTACATCTAATGAAGAGAAATTTGAAGATTCTAGAAAAGTAATAGAAAATCTATCAAAAAAATTCCGAGTCAGTAAAAAAGCAACAATTGTTAGAATTTTGAACCTATCTGCAAATCCATCATACAAGAAAATGTATCTAGAATATTATGACAAGATTATCTGGGAGAGTCCTACCAAGCCTAAGAAAAAAGGAGGGGGAGCTATAAGTCAAGCTGATAAATGTATTAGTCAAAAAGGGAAAAAATATGTCCGATTAGTTTCTGATTCCAAAAATAAACAACTGATTACAACAAATTCAATGATTAGTTATTTGAATTTAAAAATAAAACACTTCGATAAACTTCAATCAAAGATTTAGTAAATGATGAATTCAATTTATGTTATTGACGCAAGTGCATTAATTTTACTATCTCAACATTACCCAAAAGAAGTGTTTTCAAGTTTATGGGGCAGTATTGAAGATTTGATCAAAGCAAAAAATGTTTTGGCGCCTCACCAAGTTTTCAAAGAGATTGAACAGGGGGGAGATGAAATTTTGACAAAATGGTGTAAGGCAAATACCAGAATGTTTTTGAACAATACTCCAGACGTAATCAAGCTTATGCAGGAGATAATTCAAAAACATCCGACATTGGTAAACCCTTATGCTACTAGGGAGACTGCAGATCCTTTCCTGATAGCACTTGCTCGATCTTTGAAATCTAATGTATCAAATTCAAAACCAATCATAGTTACAGATGAAAATAATGCTAAAATTGATAGAATCCCTCAGGTTTCAAAAACATATGGTTTGGAGAGTGTAAAATTAACAGGAATGTTCCAAAGCGAAAGATGGACCTTTTAGGTTTTTTTGAGAGGGCTTTCTAAACAAAATTACATTACATCCAGTAATGATTTCACAAGAGGTTGCAATATTTTGGTTCCTTCTTTGACTATTTCTAAATCTCGTGGTTCATCTATTCCTTTATCTCCATGAATTAGATTGTGTCGAATTGTAATGACAAATTCAAGAATATTGGTAAAATCATGAATGGATTCCAATCTAATCATTTTTTCTTTATGAAGCATGTTTTGAAGAGGTCTTTCATCTAATTGGTTTTTTAATTCACCCAAATGGTTTTCAGTTATGTTAGAATAAAAATTCGTTTTTACTTTAGAATTAGATCCAATATTTCGAATATTCCTTTCACCCTTACATGCAACTTCAAATGTTATGTATAGTAACAAAAATTTGAGAAATTCATCGTTTTCAGATGTTGCTTGTTCATACCACTTTTTTGCTCGTTCAATATGTTGCATATACCTTAGATTTTATTATTCTATTTTTAGTTTAATCTTAAAAAATCATGTATTTTTAATTCTAATTCGTAAATTTATGACGTTAGAATGTGTGTCAAATTACTTCTATGATCAATATTTTTACTTTCAAATTCATCTATTTCTTTGATCCATTCTCTATACCATGGCATTACATCTTTGTCCTTTTTCAAAAAATTAAACCATTGTTCTGGATTTTTATTTTTTTGATAGATTTGGGATAAAAGGATGGAATAAAATCTAAAGGATAAACTATCTGTCTTGTTTTGCTCATACTCTATCCTCTGTTGTTTTTTTATTTCATCTGGATAGAGATCGTTTACAGAGTCAAGTTCTGATAATATTTTTAATTTATTCAGTTCTGTAGTCACTACTTGAAGGGATTTGTCTACTTTATGTAGATATTTTGCTGAATTTACGTCAAGCAAAATAGTGCTCATTTTTAAAAGATTATCTAGATTTTTAGTGTTTTTTGAACGAAATGCCTTGAGATTAATTGCTTTTTCATTTCTAACTTCAAGATGAACATCCGAACCCGCCTCATATTCATGTTGAATTTTACTCTTACATACCGCCTCTAAATTTCTATGACTATCCAGTATTTCCTGTGCTCCAAAATTTGTTTGAAATGGAGGCTCTCTGTGATTTATATCAATAGTATCAATTAGAGCATTAAATAATTCTCTGTTGGAAAAATATCTTGTTAACCATTTCCATTTTTTAAAAATTAATGGGAGTACCCTTTTTTGATTTTTTAAAAGAATTGTAATTTTTTGCATTTGTTCATCATGTTTTAATTGTTTAAAAATAATAAACATCACATACTGTATTCCTAATACTGTAATTTCATATTTTTCTGTATCGATATTTTTAACAATTAAATACAAATTAAATAATTTTTGAGGAATTTTGATAACTTGTTTGGATAGTTTTGTAGACAACTCGGATATCGACAACGAATCATATAACGCAAGTGTTTCAATGATTAATTTTTCAGATGGTGTTAATTGTAAATTAATGATTAATTTAATGTCTGATGTTTTTGGAGATATGTTAGGTATTACACGTTCTCGTTTATATCCTAAAACATTATTTTCATATTTTTTAATTAGTTTGTTAATTGTAAAATCTTCCAATACAAAATGATCTTTTTCAACATATTTTTTTTTGGAATCCAAATACCCATATGTAATAAAATCTCCTTTTGAATCAAATATTCGAAATAACATTTTCCAAAATTCGTTTAAGGGTATTTTCATTTCATCAATCAAAATCTCTATCCCTTCTTTTGATAATCTGTAGAATTTTTCAGGTTGACCGCGCTTAGCATTTTGATCTCCATCTGCTCTGATGATGAATTTCTTTTTCACTAACTGATTTACTGCATTATCAATTACTGGGTGATGTTTTTCTAATGTATTTTCAAGTGATTTTTTTGAATGTTTTCCATCTATGGCAATTTTATGCAGTATCTTAATTTGGATTTTGTCTCTTTGTTTATATAATAAAGTACTATGTATACTCATTATACTATCAAATCCGTACTATACTATATAGTGTTCTAGGCGTTTAAAACATGTACGAGGATTTAACGCCAAATAACATTGGCAAAAATATTCAAACATCATCAGACCACAAGTTAACTGATGTAGAACAAACCGACCTTAAGGAAGTCGGGGGAAACAATACTATTAGAATTGAAAGTGAAATAGATGATACTATCAATATCACTATTTCATGCCTTAATCAGTGGATCTTGGCTACAGTTGTAATGGATATCGTTCTATTTAAAAATTGAATTTATCCAAAGATATAGTCAAAGAAAGACTCGCACAGATTCTAGTCTCTAAATCAAAAAATGAGAACAGAATTAACGAGTTGATGTTACAGGCAAAAATTCTAAGAAAACGACTTCAAATTGACGACAAGAAATGACTTGGTGCTTTGAATGCAAACTTGATCAGAAAGATGTTCATCTTGCTTTGTGTAAAGAACTTGGTCATGATATCGATTCAGACCGAATGTTTCAGATTACCAACCAAGAAGTAAAACAAATGAAAGGCATTACTGAAGAGCCAAAGGAAAAGAAAGAAAATCCAGTGCAAAAATTAGTAAAATTTGCAACACCTGAAATGATCAAAATCTGTGTTTCACAGTCAGATCCAATGCGAGTCTATGCAGTTGTAAAAATGAATGATCATTTTGAGACCATTGAACTAGATAAGGATAACCCAAAAACCAAAAATTGGTTGAGGGTACGCGCATTTGATAAATCAAAGGCGATGTATTCTGAAGAAACCTGTGCTAGTGCAATAGGATTTCTAAAAGCAAAAGCATTGATGAATGAGGAAATTCAAAGTGAAGAAATTCATCTCAGACTGGCATATGTCTATGACGAGCTTTATTATGACTTGGGAAGAGCAGATTGGAAATTAATTAAAATTTCCAAAGATGGAATAATTTTTGTAGATTATTCAGAAAATACCCCAATATTCATACGAACATCTAAGACATCTCAACAAATTGAACCAAATCTGAGACCTGATGGGAATCCCTTGGATGAATTTGTAAAAATCTGCAATAATCCCAATCCAGAACTGTTCAAGGTTCACCTTGTAACTTTCTTCATTGAAGGATTACCTATGCCAATTATGGCTATACGTGGTCATGCAGGTGCTACAAAGAGTACTACATCAGCTATGGTAAAAAGAATAGTTGATCCATCTGGGAAGCGAAATGAGGACAATTTGAAATCTTTCCCTCATGGGGAGGATAACTTTGTAACCTCATTGGCAAGTTCATATCTTTCTTGGTATGAAAATATCTCCCATATTGACAGAGAAACAAGTAACATGCTCTGTCGTGCAGTCACAGGAGGTTCCTTTGATAAAAGAGCCCAATATACCAATGGTGATGTTTTCTCTATCAGTATCAAGAGGAAAATTGGTATCAATGGTGTAGATTTTACAATTAGTCAGTCCGACCTAGCAGACAGAACCATTCAATTTGATCTTGAGAGAATACCTGATGAACAACGAAAGACAAGCAAATCTATCGAAGAAGAATTTCGTAGATTATTGCCTGACATCTTGGGACAAATCTTCCTAATACTTCAAAAAGCATTGGCAACTATAGATGAAGTAGAAAAACAAATCAAAGACAAAAGACGAATGGCAGATTTTCTAGTCTATGGTGAGGCAATCTATAAAGCAATGGGTCACAAACAAGGAGAATTTCAAGAACTGTACGAGAATAGCATAAAGAAGAACTTGGAGATCTTGTATGACAACAATCCAATCATACCTTGTTTGGATAATGTCCTAGGTGATGAAACTGAAGTTGTTTTACAAGCAAATAACCTCTATAGTCGAATCAAAAGTTTTGTAGAAGAACAAGGATATAATGCACAGATAATTCCTAGGGGCTCAAACGGATTGTATAACTGGTTCACAAGATCAAAAACACTACTTGATGAAAACAACATCAAAGTAACAAAGTACGCCAATAAGCAAAGCAAGGAAAAATCTGGATTCCAACCTAATGCAGTCATATACAACATCAAGCGACTCACACCCACACAAACAGCACTAGATGATGAGCTGGGCTTGTAAGGGAATCTGTGAAATGGATTGTTACAAAGAAGGACAATGCAGAAAAGGCTATGCCAATGGTCAGAGATTCTGTAAAACATGTGATAGGTACTTTGTAACTAATTCATTCCGATGTTTTTGCTGTAATCAAGTTCTCAGGCAGAGCAAACGACATAACAAGACATGGAATGGTATTGTTTCTTAAAACCCCTTTTTCTTTTTTTTTAGTTTTATTGAAGCAAAATACAACAAACTCAATGAAATCTAGGCACGATTTAGTCAATTTATGATATTGAAGACAGTATTCTTTTAGAGTGATAAAATAAGAGTAATGAGAAATCATTAACTAAGGTCAACATAAATATGGAAATCCGTTGATTTGCACTTCATTATGGAAGAGACTCCGATAGTTAATGGAGAATTGATTTCAGATCAAACATGTATTTCTGATAAGAATATGATTCATGAACTTGATTTAAAGGGA
>Ga0114933_10001304_pt1 | contig 28013 bp, 56 predicted proteins | sample 4SBtaG_FD_89691 | JGI IMG/M metagenome (GOLD analysis project Ga0114933, IMG submission 89691) | Deep subsurface microbial communities from Kolumbo volcano to uncover new lineages of life (NeLLi) - 4SBTROV12_W25 metaG | ecosystem: Environmental > Aquatic > Marine > Volcanic | place: Kolumbo... | reverse complement strand
ACCCAGAGCAAAGGACTCAGCACAATGCGCGTCATCTTCGACCCCTCCGCTTCCGACAACAAGATCAAGATGATCAAGGCGTGGCGGGCCCTGACCGGCGTCGGTCTCAAGGAGGCCAAGGAACAGATCGAGAGCGGAGTGGCCACGGTGGAGCTTCCGGTGAAGTCGACCAACCCGACCGGCGCCGCCCTGATGATGGACCTGATCAACGATCACGTGGTCAAGGTGACCGGGGCCCACCGTAAGCCCTTCAAGGCCGTCGCCATCGAGCCGGACTCCTCGGGCATCTGGAAGGTCTTTGCCTCCGACAGCTACCACGAGTACAGTGTCGAGGTCTTCGCGGTCCAGCCCTACGCCGATGGCAAGATCAATTACTACTACCGTGTGATGAACCAGGGCAACGACGGTGTGCTGAAGCCCTGGGAGGCCCTCAAGCAGGGCTGGTACGTGGAGCCGGTCTGGAGCGTGAAGCCAGTGTAGTCGCCTTGGCCGGCACAAGGAGCCTCGGGTAAAGCCCCGGGGCTTACTTGTTCTCTGTGTACTCTGGCACGCTTATTGCATAGTGCAAGTCTTGTGCCAACGTATGAGCGTGAGTTAAGATATCGATATTCTTATTGAGATCTCAATACGCCAGAAAGAAAAATAGAAAGGTAAGGAGGCGGTAGACAACAGGAGTCTTCAGTGAAGTACGACGACAAGACCCTCCGTTCCTTCGTGGCCGGCACTCTGGACAAGCAGCGCGAGGCGGCGATCATCGACCAGATGGCAGAGGATGGCAAGCTCCGTGCTCGGATCTACGCTATCCAGCGACAGGCCGAGATCGACTCGGAAGAGGTGAGCACCTGGGATGGCGACACCGACCCCGACGAGGACGACGGCTGGGGCGAGGGCTTCGGCTGGGACGACGACAACGCCCGGGACTGGGACGACGACAAGTGGGGAGACGACTGATGCGAAAGCACGCCATCTGGATCGCGACGTTCGCTCTTGGAGTGGTGGCCTGTCTTCTGGATGGTCACATTGGAGGGAGCCACACCATTGTGGCCTTCGTCGGCATCATGCTGGGCCTCTTGAAGAGGTAGAAGAGGGGAAGGGAGCCGGGGAGAAATCCCCGGCCTTCCTGTGTCTCCAAAAACCTGGCACAGTTCCTGCATACTGCAATAGCTATGCCAGCGTATGTCACCAGACATTGAGCGACAGAAAGAAAATCAAAAAGGTAAGCTGTACGTATGAGGTCTTACCTGTTCATCCTTGCTGAGAATGAGCGCTATGCCGAGGAAGGTTGGCGGCCTGCTGGTCGTCCCGAGTTCGATGCTGCCGACTCGGCTATGACTCTGGCCCACGATGTGCTGGAGCATCCGCAAGGACTGGATCACCTCGACGCCTGCGCTGATGAGTTGATGGCCCTTGGCGCTATGCACTGGGGCCGTGGTGATGGCGGCTACTTCTGGGGCCGGCGCGAGCCCAACATCGGGCCGTTGCTGGCGATGGAGCTTGAGAGTCAGATCACGATGTATGGTGGTCTGGATCTCCTGCAAGATCCGGGCCGGACTACTGCTCTGGATGAGACCACCGAGGATGAGATCGAGGAAGCTATCCGGCTGGCCCGTCTTGCCCTGATTGAGGAAGGCTATAAGCCCCGAGAGATTCGTCAGTGGCTGAGTTTCGCTCGTGGCTGGCTTCGGAAGGGCTACCGCTATGCCCGTCGTCGGTGGACTCGTGCGGGGCAGGATAGCTTCACGGCTACCTATCTCTATCAACAGCTTGAGCGGGCGATCGAGGACGCTTGTAAGTATGCCGATGAGGGCTCCGAGCTTCGGGTGTGGGTCAACATGACGGCCGGAGAGGTTCGGGCGCAGGTATTCCATCCTTGGGAACAAGGGCACTCAGAGTATGAGCCAGAGGATGGCGACTACTGGTAGAGCTTAGGGCCCGTCCCTTTGTCTCGGAAAGGTTGGCATGGTTTCTGCATAGTGCAAAGGTCATGCCAACCTAAGCGGCAAACTTTACTACCAAAAAGAAAAACAGACCGGTAATAAATGGGTGGCATAGGAGGCCAACAGAATGCAACCAGTCCTGATCTTGGGCTATGTCTTCTCGCTTAACACGCGGGAAGTCTCAGACCCAGAGGCGATCGAAGTCCTGCCGTTCCGAGGCCGTGACCGTGGCAAGCGGGGACTCTCCCGACCGGAGACCTTCGACAAGATGCAGATCGGAGAACTCTGGATCGATGATGGCGGGGTCTGGCTCCGTGACGACTTCGACGCCGCTGAGCCAATCAAGGTGGCGGAGACTCCGCGAGACTTCTCCTTCGACGGCCCGAACGACAACTATGCCGTCAAGTGGTGGGCCAAGTCGGATGACCTCTGGCGCTCGGCCTTGGTGACGGTGGAGCTCCAGGACGGGGCAGAGGCCAAGATCATGGTGTTCAAGCAGGGCGGCAACGTCAGGACTCGGATCACCGCTGACTCGGAAGAACTGTCGATGGATGAGGCTCGCTATGTGGTCAAGGTGGCTGCCGATCTGGCCCCTCTTCAGTAGACAAATAGGTTAGGGCCTGGGTGGAGACACCTGAGGCCCTTTCCTTGCGCCTGCATACGTTGGCATGGATCGTGCATAGTGCAAGCGGCGAGCCAGCCCTGTTAGCGATAAAAAGAAAATCATAAGAGTAAAGCTAAGGCATGACTGCTACTACCCTACTCAAAGCTGGACTCGTCGGTGCTGGGATCTTCGGACTCGGTACCGTCTTCATCCACAACCCGGTGACTGCTGGGCTGTCGTTCACGCTTGCGGGCGCCTCCATGATTCTGGCCTTCAACGCGGCTCGCATGGTGCGTAACACACAGTACTTCGTGATCCCTGCTGACTACTGGTCAACGCTCCGTCAGGAGTCGATGCAGCGGGCGGCGGACTACAACGCCGATCCGGAAGGTCGCTACCCGAAGCATCCCCGGCTGGAGCGCCGAGATGGTAACGCCTTGATCGTCCTGTTCCCTCAGAAAGAAAACTGAGAGGGTAAAACTGTGGTGAAGGAGCAAACAATGCGCCGCCCCAAGAAAGACCCGACCTGGACCCAAAATGAGGCCACCTTGCTGTCGGTGGTGATCTTGCTGCCGGTGATGGCGTTGCTTAGCATGACAACCCTGACCACTCCAGCGGCTTTGACCATCACGCTTCCGTGGTGGGCTCCCTACGTGGCCGCTCTCCTACCTGCCTTCCCCTATCTTCTCCAGAGGTGATCATGTACCGCTACACTGTGACCGGCCGTGGAACCTTCCCTGATGACATGCTCCGCTATGACAGGGCCGTGACGATCTCCGGTCAAGTGTCCGACCCCAACAAGAACCGCAAGCCAGGAGATCCCTGGAGCCCCGGAGAGATCCGAGAGGTGGTTGTCCTTGGAGACAGGAAGCCTACCGTAGCACGATGGAATAGCTTCGGATGGGGAGTGATGGAGGTTAGCTCGGTTTAGGCCGGGCTTTCCCGTTGCTAAAAAGTTGGCATGATTCCTGCATTATGCAACGTGCGGGCCAACCCTTGCGTGAGCATCACTCTACCAAAAAGAAAACCAAAGAAGTAATGAGTAGGTGAAAGGAGTTTGAATCATGGCCCGCACCCGTCGCAAGTCGAAGCTGAGCAGGCCGAAGGTTCGCAACGTGGTGGCCGAGGTGATGATCACCCGGACCGGCGGCCACGCCGGCCCCCACCACACCCGCGAGCGGGATGTGAAATCTGGCCGCTCCCGTAAGGTAAAGCACAAGGGCCGCCGATCCTGGGATCGGTAGAGCCAGAAAGAAAAACCGAAAGGTAATCCTGAACCAACAAGGAGTACACAATGGGCTTCCCCCGCGACGACTACGATGACGACATCTATGACTACGAAGAGTCGTGGCATGACGACGAGTGGCGTGAGATCGAGTTTGCTGATCCAGGTGGCAAGTCGGCCCTGCGAGCGGCGAGCGAAAGCAACCCTCGGAACCTCCCCTGCCCGACCTGCCGGCGGGAGAACATGCTGACCCCGGCCGACCGGGATCGAGGTTACCAGTGCGACATCTGCGCCGACGAGGCGGAACGCGGCTGGTAGGACGGACATAGGCGCTTGGGTGTGCGCTCTACGCCGGGGGGCTCGAACCCCCTCCCGTCCTGAGCAGAGGGGATGTCGTGGGCGCCCGCGTGCCCGGACTCACAAAGCGCCTTCCGCTTTGCCTTCAAGGGTGGGCATACTTCCTGCATACTGCAAGCACTGTGCCAACGTATACACGGCCGAGTTACTGACCTCTTAGCTGCATCCAAAAGTTGGCACGGTTCCTGCATAGTGCAAAGGTCATGCCAACATATGATCTGCCGATCATTGGCTTATCGCAAAAAGAAATCTGACGGGGTAATATATGGTTGAGAGACAAAAAACCTGACACCGGGAAGAGCATCATGGCTACCGCCGCACATCGAGCCAACCAGATCATCGACGACATGATCACCCGCCGCAGGGCAGAGAACCCCGCCGAGTGGTGGACCCGTGACGTGCCCTTCATCTGGCAGGAGCGAATCCTGGGCTCCGAGGTCACGCTGGCCGACGAGTCGGACAAGGGGCGCGGAGCGCCGGTGGTCGATCTGTTCGGCCGAGTCCGGGCCGGAGCCTTCATCGAGGAACACGTCGTCTCCGTCAAGTCTACGTTCGGCAAGAACCGCCCGACGGGTCGCACCGCGATCTTCACCACGGGAACGATGAAGCACCTTCGGGCCATCGCTGCCCGGCTGATGGATCCCTCGGTCGTCATCCCGGTGCTGTTCGTCCACCAGAACACCGCGAACAATGAGTGGGCTCAGACCGTCTTCGATGCTGGGGCGGTGGCTCGCGGCATCATGGCCCGCGACGGTGAAGGGGACGTGATCCCCGGCACTCCGATCCGCATGGCTACGGGCACCCGTGGCGTCCCGATGGTCCTGAACGCAACCACGCGACCCGGCTCCAAGGGCAAGATTTACACCTACCACTCGATCCGGTTCAACATGAGTCCATTGGTCACCCCGGAAGGGCTCAAGGTTCCACGCGCAGGTGGACGTACCGGCTACGGTCTGGTCAAGCCCTGGCGGAAGGTCCAGGCCCCGACTCTGGAATGGGAGTAAGGGAACCGATAAGAGGGCAAGGCGCCGGGTCTACCGACCCGGCGCCTTGTTGCGTCTGCATTTTTTGCGTCTGCGTATGTTGGTACGGTCTTTGCATAATGCAAGACTTATGCCGATCTCGGCGGCAAAAGTCTGACGCTAAATCAAAAAGAAATCCTGACAGGTAATGAATGGGTGCCGAAAGGCACCGAACACAACGAAGAGAAACCGCTTAGGCGCGACTTGGGTACATGTACCCAAGTCAATGTCGACAAATGCAGGATGGTGGATGGGCCTCTCACGGTTCAAAAGCCTGGGTAAAATATGCCTGCCGCGCCCAAGTCGGATAGAGTGAGGTCCATGCAGTCGCTTGCGAACGTATGGAGACAAAGCCCGACAACTTGTAAGCCCGTTGATGCTGACCCCGCGGACCCGTTTTGCCAGCAGCCACAACGAGATAGCACCACCGTAGAAGAACCAACCTCGGCCAATCTGGGACTATACAGGGCCGAGCGAGGTAGACCCAAACGGTAAGCCGAACCCTGCTGCCTACGGGCTACAGGACACAAGGCGAAAGGGATGCAAACTCGGTCACGGCCAAGAGACGGACGCGAAGCAGATACGAGGGGCGCAGGAATGGAGAGCCGCAGGGTTGCGCAACCCTGCGGCTCTTCTCTTCGTCTGTGCGTGCTGGCATGGGTCTTGCATAGTGCAAATGCTGTGCCAGCCACAGATTGGTCTGGCAGCCTTTGGCGGTAAAACATTGACGGTATCTCAAAAAGAAAACTTAGCCAGTAAGAAGATGGCACAAGGACAGGAGTAACAGATGGCCCGCATGATCTCCAAGGAAGAAATGCTCTCCCGCATCGTGGAGCCGATTCGCGAGGCGATGGCAAAGGGCGATCTCCTCTGGCTGCGAGGCTGGAATAAGGGAGCCGGTGGTGGGCTGAACTTCAACCCATCGAAGGCCGGAGACCCGGAGTACACCGGGGCCGTCAACAACTTGCTGATGTGGATCGCAGCTGCGACCCGTGGCTACGGCGACCCTCGCTGGATGACCTACCGTCAGGCAAAGAAGCGCGGTTGGAAGCTGCTCCCTGGTGAGTGGGACAAGGGAGGCCAGGAGGTCTACCGTCCCCAGATGGGATGGTACACCGACAAGCAGGACGGCAACAAGCGGAAGCCCTTCGTCAAGGGATGGCACGTCTACAGCGTGTTCAACGCCCAGCAGTTCGACGGCATCCCTCCGATGGAGACGCTGGAGGATCTGGATACCGTCACCGGCTACGAACGTGCGGAGGCATTCTACGCTGCGCTGGATGTCGAGACCACGCACGCAGGCAATCAGGCGAAGTACTCGCCAAGCCTGGACATGATCACCATGCCCCCTACCGGGCTGTTCACGGACACGGACGAGTACCACGCGGTTCGCCTCCACGAGATCGGACACTCCACGGGTCACAAGTCCCGGCTGGATCGCGGGCTCTTCGGAGAGGGCATGGCCGCATACGCTCAGGAAGAGCTTGTGGCAGAACTGTTCTCAGCGTTCGCCTGTGCACACCTGGGCATCCAGAAGGAAGGGATGACGCAGAACCACGCTGCCTACCTCCAGTCCTGGCACCGTCGCCTGGGCGAGAAGCCTCAGCTGTTCCTCGATGCCGTCAACGCTGCCTGGAAGGCGCTGGCCTGGGCACGGGAGCAGGACCCTTCACCCACGCACGGAGAGTGAACATGCAGTATGGAGTCAGCAGCAAGTCGGGCCGGTGGTATGTCAGGGGCAAGTGGATGACCACCACCGAAGCTCTGAACGAACGAGAGATCCGCTTCGAAGAGCATCAGGTCGCCAGGAGTCAGACGCACGCGCAGGCTCTGGCGGATGCCGACCCGGACCTGGACGTCATCCAGATTCGATAGGCCCAACGTGTAAGTCCTCGGCGAGTAGCCGGGGCAGCACCACCTGCGCTTGGGTATAAAAAAATTGCATTTTCATCCTGGCACGGTCCTTGCATAATGCACTAGGTGTGCCAACAAGTGTGGGCACACACTCGCCCTTCGGCGGCAAAAGGTTTACTCTGGAATAAAAAGAAAAAACTAAAGGTAATGAGTGGGTGTCAGAGAACCCAAGCCCCCTACCCCGGAGCATCCCATGTCCAAGACCCGCCTTTCCGTCCGCATCGCTTCCGCCGCCCTCTCGTGGATCGATCTGTTCCGCGCCTCCAGCACCGGCGTCGAGATCGAGGACGGCTCCCCGACCGTCGAGATCACCGTCCCTGGCATGGTCAAGGACAACGGCTCGCCCAACAACAAGGGCAACGTCGTGGTCTCGATCGCTCCCGAGAAGCGCTACTCCCTGATGGGCGAGCTTCGCGAGCAGATGGTCTACGGCCGTGAGGCTTCCCCTGCCGAGATGGTTCGCCGGACCTTCCAGTGGATCGATCAGGGCACGGATGGTGCGAGCGACGTCTACGCCAGCTTCCGGGTCTCCGCCGAGTCCGGTGCCCGCACCGTCAAGGTCCGTGAGGCAGACGTCCCGGCCTTCCTGGCCGACTTCGAAGCCAAGCTCGACTCGGCAGTCAACCTCTGGGACGAGTACGTCGCCGCGAGCGAGACCCCGGACGCGGACGCCGATCTCCCGAGCGAGTGAGTGAGTGTAGACAAGTGAGTGAGGAGCGGGCGGGCAGCAAATGGTCCCGCTCCTCACTCCTTCCGCCTCTCGGCGGTAAAAGATTCACCCTAGAATAAAAAGAAAAATCAACAGGTAATGAGTGGGCGTCACCCACACAAGGAAGGACACACGCATGGAACCCCTCATTCTGGCCCTCTCTGATGGTCGCCTCGATGCCATCCAGTCCACCGAGGTCTTGGACCTCAACACACGCGAGGCCGCTGCCGCGTTCATGATGCTCGATGAGTCGCTTCTGATCGGTCTGGAGATCGGCGCCCCGCCGCCCATCGATCTCGATGACGAGTCGAAGGCCAAGCTCGATCTGATGAGCGTACAGGCGCAGGGGCTCGCGATCGACTCTTCGATCCCGATGCTGATCGAAACCCTCGGCGTCGATCTGGCCCTCCCTATCGTGGAAGCTGCCTACACCGATCTCGTGGGCAATGCGATCAATGATCCCGATCTCGCCCTGCTGGTCTTCACGACCTGGGCATCGGAAGTCCAGGGCCTCTCAGCAGAGGAAGCTGTCAACACCCTGGGCGGACGGAACATTGCAGAGATCGGTGCCTGCCCCAACGGCAACCCGACCTGCATGATCTCCGAGTACGCTTCGAGCATCTACATGCTCGCACGTGAGGCTGCTGAGACTCGCGGGATCGACTTCCCCGACCTGGGCGTGGCCGACCGCTTCGGCAGCAAGGAGGAGTTGGTGTCCGTCAATACCGAGGTTCGCCAGCGGATCGCGGAAGAGATCGCGATGGAGCAGATGCTTGCTCAGGCAGGTATGTTCGCCCAGCCCGAGAGTAAGTCGGACTTCGGATTCCACTAAGAGAGGCGGGGGATGCGTGTATACGCTCCCCGCCACTCGGCGGTAAAAGATTTACACCTCTCGTCGTTCCTCCTCGGGTGCAATAAATACACTCTGGAATAGAAAGAAAACCCGGCCGGTAATAATACAGCGTAAGACACCCCCGTAAAGCGAGGTTCACATGGTCATCCGAATCCACCGACTCCCGATCGATCAGTCCATCCGTGACTCCGCACCCAAAGGCAGTCATCTGTCCACGATGGAGCATGGCTGGGCTCTGGAGGTTGGCGGGAAGGTCGCGAGCGTGGGTCCGCACGGAGGTCTGTTCGGTGCTGCTGGCAAGGCACGCGCCCACTATCTCAAGACCATGAGTCCGCCCGGCGAGACTCCTAAGTTCAAGACGGTGTCGTAAACTGGTGAGCAAGTGGTGAGGGTTCGGGCCGTCAGGTCCATGCTCTGTCCTGGGTCTTTCCGGGACAGAGCAAAACCCTCGCACCGTTGGAGGTTTGTGATGGCAAATCGATGCGAAGTATCGTTCGGCTGGACTTATGGACAGCTTTTCCTGCTTGGAGAGGAAGTCGAAGATAGAGCGAAGGTCAATCCTCCGCTTGCTGCCGGCTCTCTGGTCCGGGTAGTGATGGTCTCTCGATTCGGGCATGTCGGTATCACTACCAACGTCAACGATGAGAATGGCTACACGCACGCAACCAAGCCGGAAAACCTTCGGCCCTTGGATGGCGTAGCCTACAACGTCACCAACTGTCAGTGCTTCCTGTGTCGAAAGAATGGACACTCTCCGTTCACACGCACATGGGAGATTCCCGCTAACTTCTCAGTTCACAAGTCCTACTACGTGACCCAGCCCTATCGGAGAATCTGATGGCTACCAAGACACACACACTTCTGGTCCTCGATCCCAAGAACAGTGATGCCACATTCGGAGTGCCCGAGGAGGCGGAGATTTGGGTCTGCAAGGACGGTGAAGGTCGCATCTGGCACACCGGGCAAGCTCTGGAAGAGGGACGCGTTGTCACGCGCACCCTTGTGATGGATCTGGTCGATGCCGCAAAGGCTGTCATCGAGAATAAGCTCGGCGGGGGGCCTGACATTCAGGTTGTTCGCACCGAAGACCTGGCCCTCTTGCAGCAACTGCTCGAAGGCATGGATGATTCACCCGACACCACACGGAGTCACACATGATCACACGTACGATGCTTCTCTCTCTCGGGGAAGAGAGTGTCGCGAACATTCGCGGCATCTTCAACAACACGGCGCACGCAGTCAAGGCTGAGGCGTCCGCACGTATCCACCAGATCGCTGACGGAGGAGACTTCAACTCTGCTGATCTGGTCAGTCTGTCTGATGCTGGTCGCAAGCTCGGCAAGTTGGAGACCGCAACGGATCGGCTGTCCTATCTGGTCGACAACTACGAGACTGGCGGAGTCAATCCCGAAGACAAGCGCCGCAGGCGTCCGCGTATGAAGGACGCGGAAGAACCCGAGTACAACGAGCGCTGGTAGGTGTTCGGGAGGCTTGCCCTCCCCGCCGCGGCGGCAAAACTTTTGCACCTCTCGTCGTTCCTCCTCGGGTGCAAAAAATACACTCTGGAATAAAAAGAAAACCCGGCCGGTAATACATGGGCGTACCCCAGGAGGAACACATGGGCCCTCAGAACATGACCTTCCGCGAGAACGTGGAATTCTACAGTGCCGTCGCGGCTGCCTACGTGAGTGTGTGGCGTACCAACGCACGCGCCCGCTACGACCGCTTTGTCCGCAACGTGGCCCATCGCTTCGACCCGACCTACAACAAGGTCATGGGTGGGATCGCCAACGCCTACAACAACTGGTGTAAGCGTCGCTACGTCGCCAAGACGGACAAGCTGATTGCCAAGACTGCGAAGGTGGCGTGATGCGAGACTTCATCGAGTTCATCGCTCCCTGGGGGGTTATCAGTCTTGTGCTGACCACAACCTTCCTCACTTTCTGTGGCGGAAGTCACAGTGAGTATGTCGCAGACAACGCACCTGATATGCTGACCCAGAGCGGTGATTTCGAAGTCGTCGTCGAGGAAGGCTACGAGTGGGGCTTCCGGGTTCCCTTCACCAACTACGGTGGTGCCCACCAGTGGTACACGCTCAAGCGGACGGATGACAACGGACTCCTCTACCGCGCACGGGCGTACCGATGGGGTGACGAGATTCACATCGTCGGCTACCGCATCACCGAGAAGCACAAGATCGTGGTCGCCGGTGGCGACGTGACCGTGAGTATCGACTAAACAACTTGAGAAAAAGGACGTTGACAACCGGGATCATCCCACTTCTCCGTCTCGCTTTGACCTTGAAGCCGAATCGACCGTCCCCGTGCTTGGCCGCACGCGGATAGGGCAACTGGAATAGCAGAGCACACTTGATAGTAGCTACCTTGAGCACCCCACTGGAAACAGAGCTTAGCGGCAGAAACGACGTGGACAGGCAAGTGTGCGGAAGCTGTCAGACACTGACCGGCTAAAAACCGCGAGACCACGAGGGTGAAAGATACGGACGGCAACGCAAGGAGTGTACACTCCTCGGAGGTCGGGCGGCGCAGGCTCGCTGGGCCTTTCCTCGTTTCTCCTTTATTTGTCCCTATACGACTGGCACGGTTCTTGCAGTATGCAACTTGCGTGCCAACGTAGACGGTAAAAACTTTTCACTATTCAAAAAAGAAAATCTGGCGAGTAAATAACCAGCAATACTCACAGGAGCTTTCCATGTTCAAGCCCTCACTCCATACCTGCCCCAACCCCGAATGTCAGGTCAACCTGATTCATTCGGAGATCCCGCTCAAGAGTCGCTGCACGGATGCGTGTGGCGATGGCGGACAGTGGGGGCCGGGCGCTACCTGCGTGGACGTGGAGAATCACCACTACGGCAAGGACGATCCGTACTTCTACCGGACGGTGGGGTTCTACAAGTATGACATGACCCTATTCTACCACTGCCCTGACTGTGACGCAGCATGGCACCGATTCACTCCCGGCGGAACGAACGTCTATCGTCGGACTGCCGAAATCCACATGAAGCGGGAAGGGATGACTCTCTACGAGGTGACGTCATGAAATGCCTTGCTCCCGATAGCCGAGAAGTCAGTCACATCTTCAATGGTATCCCGGACGACGATGAGTTGTGCGGTACCACCATTACTCACACTCTGCGTGGCGAGCAACACAACCTGATTGTGGGCGACAAATCGTCCAACTGGCAACCTATCTGGTCAGCTATTGTGATCGGACGTGTGAGTGCAGAGGTTGGTAGCAGCGGCAGGTTCTCATTCGTCTATCTGGGCGCTACCTTCGATGATGACGAAGACGTGGTCGTGATCAAATGAAAACCTCCCGCCGCATGAAAGTCATTCTACTGGCAGCCCTGCTGGTGGGATTCACCCTGGAAAGGTTGGTGAGCCGGGTACTGCACAATGTTACCGTCTTCATGCTGTTGGCAGCGGTTATGCTGGGCGTGTATGTGTCTGTTGGCGATCCTGACTTGAAGCTGGGAGTCATTCCTGGGATGGATAGTGAATTCGTCATGACGGCGGCGGTACTGATGCCCCTGTATCACTCTACTCCACTTCACATCATGGGAAATCTACTTGGTCTGATGGTTGCATCCATGCTGCCCATCTTAGTAATGAGACGCGCCCAGATCTATTGGGTGCTGGCCGCTGGCGTGGTCGGCCCTGGCTTGGCCGTCTGGCTCTACGGATCTATGGGCGTTCACGTAGGTGCATCTGGCTTGGTCTGGGCAATCTTGATGGCGGGGCTCGTCTACTCGATCATCTGGCTTGTCAATCTCAACTTCGCTGTCCTACTGGCTTACCCCGTACCATTTCTACTGATGACGAAAGCACTTGCCGGCCTGATGCCTGGAACTGTGGGTATGTCGTGGGAGAGCCATCTGGGTGGAGCGATTGCCGGAATCCTGACGGGAGGATTCCTGATGCTGCATGAACTTTATCGGCGCAGGTGACGTCCCAGCCCCAAGAATAGCACGCAGGCGCGTGCAAGGTCAAATATGGCCTTCGAGGACCCCGGCCAGGCCACATCCATTCGCTCTGCCCTGTCTGTGGTGAAAAAGATATAATATCAATAAAGTATATATTTATACTTTCACCCTGCCACGTCGAAAATGCCATTCCCTAGATGAGGGTACAAAAAATTTTCACTTCTGGCGCTGGCATGGGATTTGCACTATGCAAATCCCATGCCAACCAGCGGGCGGCAAAAGATTTACTCCCGAGCAAAAAGAAAAATAATCCGGTAATAATGTGCCATAGGAGACCGGACCAATGGATGATACAACCCGAAAGCTGCTCGCGGAATGCGATGTAGAGGCCTACTGTAAAGGTGGTCCGGGTGGTCAGCATGTCAACAAGGTAGCGACAGCTATCCGGTTGACTCACCGTCCTACCGGCATCGTTGTCCGAGCTACGGAACGTCGTAGCCAATCGCAGAACAAATCCAAGGCTCTCAAGAGGCTGGCTGCAAAGCTGGCTGAGTTGGATGCCGTCAAGACGGAACGTATTGCGACCGAGCCATCAAAGGGTGCCGTGGAACGTCGCCTCAAGGCCAAGCGCCGCAACTCTGACCGGAAGGCTGCTCGCCGTCCTGTCAAGATGGAGGACTGATGAACTGTCATCGTGGAAACTGCGGCCCTCGGCCCCGTGCTGGCACCGTCGAACAATGGGATCCGCTGGTGCGGGTCATTCGTGTCAAGGTCCAGGCAATCGGTGATCGCTTCATCGACATTCCTGACGGAGCAGAGCCTCCGAAGATCGGCAGCATCGTGCTGGTGATGGCGACGAACAACGGCTGGGAGTTGCGATGATCTCTTGGCTGAAAGACTTTTGGCGCAGGCACATGCTCAGACAGGACATGGATGGGCTTCCCGAGTTTGATTCCGATGCAGTTCGCGGTATCTCGTCCAAGATCGAGATCGAAGACGAAGATGACCACTGGCCCAGCTTTCGAAAGCTGTCCTCAAAGGAGCAGGCGATGAACACGCTCTCTATCGTATTTTCAAAAACTGGTGAGCCTGCCTTTCAGTATCGGTAGGGACGAGAGGTCATCGAAGTTCTGATGGATGACTTCGAAGAGCATGTAGACCAAGTCACAGATCCAGACCTCAAGGCCGTCCTCACTATCCCTCCAAAGCAGTTGGAGAAATACAGGGCGATCGCAGAAGAGATAACGGAGCGGCGCACTTATACGCGCCGCTCCGGCGGCAAAAACTTTACTCTGCGGTAAAAAGAAAAATCTAAAGGTAATACTGCGGTGCAAGCAAAGACCCGCACTCGGAGGGAATAATGGAAGCCCAGGTCTTCACCCGTAGCACGCTCACACGCCTCTATACTGTCGCCTGGATGGTGGACTACCCTCTGTATGGGAGCATTCCGACGTTCTACTTCGGTGCCACGGTCTGTCATCACACCAATGGTGAGACCGGTGAGAAGTTGGAAGACGTGGATGAGTACACGGGCGAAGCCATCGCCAAGATTCGTCTGGATGAACGCCCGACCGAGTTTCCGACTACGCCGGAGTGGCTGATGGACGTGATCACCTCTGGCGGCATCGAAGCTGTCGAGGAAGCGATCTTCGCCATGGTCAACTTCCGGTCTGTCCACGCCAGAGCCTACCTCCGTCACGTCGGCATGGGTGACTCTGAGACCAACCTCTTTCTCTCCATCGCAGAGGAGCAGCAGCGTGAGGAACGGGAAGCTGCGATGGCAGAGGAGGACGCCCACCTTGCCCTGGACGCATGGGTCCAGGAGTGCGAGGACGAAGGCTACTTTGACATCGACCCCGAAGACTTCTACCCCGATCACAAGGACTACTGATGGCTTACGAAAAGCTGGGACAAGTGGAGGCCGGCTCGCGCTGGTCCAACGTCAGCAACCAGATAATCAACATGACTCGGATGGAGATTCGATGTCACTGTGGAAGCAAGCTGGTCTGCCACAACTTCACCAACACCTGTGGGTGTGGACGTGACTACAACATGAGCGGAGATTTGCTCGCTTCCCGCGAGCAATGGGGTGAAGAGACTGGTGAGACGGTGGCCGACATTCTGTCTGTGGACACATACGGGGGAGACGAGTTCTCTCCGTGGGGGTCGTGATGAAGCTCGTTCTAAGAGGGCCGCCGATGGGCGGCAAAAAGTTTACGCTAAAACAAAAAGAAAATTCAGCGGGTAATATACGGGCACTGGAGGTGTCGTGGGATATAATGACCAATCATCGTCGGGCTGTGGTGTGATCATCATCGCCATGATTGGTATCATGGCACTTATGGGATTGATCTTTGCCGCTGAGTGGGCATTCCTCGACTACATGGTCGGGTATGAGTGTAACGGTTCCGGCACGGAATTGAAGTTTCAGAAGACTAAGTCGTCGGCGAGGGGCCGCTTATATAACCAAGACCTTATGCCCTCTTCTCCGCTTGAGTGTAGGCATGACGACAATGGCGCGGGCGTGAGCGAAAGTTGATAGAGCGGGTCCGCAGGGAGGCACGGGGCGAGGTGACGAACCTCTACAGGTGTCTCACCCCAAATCACCATGAGGTGAGACGTGAGACGTGAAGGCTACAGTCTGATAGAGTTGATGGTTGCTTTGGCAGTCATGGCAATACTGTCCGGCATCGCCTTCCGTCAAGGACACGATGCCAGAGACGGTGTGCGTGCCCACGTTGCTAACGCTCAGACGTTGAAAAGAAATTCATTTACCGGCATCGACGGGATGGAGGATATCATGGGTCGAGACTACAACACGGTTCAGCTTATTCGCTTTGTGCGCGTGGAGACGGACGAGCCTGAGGTCTACGACAACCGCAAAGACCTGTTATCCGAAATGCGACAGATCGAAGACATGCATGGCGATGACGTTCGTTACATGCTGGTGGATGAGAGTGGTGACGAGATTCCCCTGATGCAGATTGTCGGCGGTGGAGCCACGATCGGAGGAGAGTGAGCGATGAGGACGATCGAAGTCTATCGAGTTGTTCATCACGAGCAGGAGCGAGGCGGAGCCCGCTTCCGTTACGCATCGAACCCAGAAACTGCCCAGGTGATTGCGGAGCAGCATCTTGGCTGGTACGGTGGAACCGGACACGCGGATGAGTACCCGACCACGATCGAAGTCTTCGAAACCCCTGCCGAAGTTGCGGGGTGGATCGACGAGCAGGAACGTCTGCGGACGCGTCGTGATGAATTGGCGGAAGAATTGGAGCTGATCAAGAGTCGGATCCGCTAAAGAGATACCCAGGCGTGGTACCTAACGTGAGCATGGCAGTCAAGCGAAAGCATTGTACGTCCAGCGATATCGTTAGGTACCCGCCGCACTTTCCTCTTTGGGTACAAAAACTTTTCCAAAAAGTTGGTATGATACTTGCATAGTGCAAATACCATTCCAGCACCGGCGGCAAAAGTTTTGCGCCGTCACAAAAAGAAAATTTGGAGAGTAATATGGAGGCATCAGAGGGAGACAGCGTGGAAGCTTCAATCAGTCCGGCATATCTTGAGGTTGGAATCGCTACCAAAAGCGATATCAATCACATGGTATCGGTCTGTCAGTCGATGGAACATCTGACTGTGGAGCGAGGAGAGGGCGAGGGTGATAGCCGATCAGTCTGTATTACCGTCAACGCTCCAGACAACACCCTGCACAATGCTGTGGTCTACCAGGCCAAGCCTCGTTCTACCGGAAGCTGGTGGGACACGGCGTTCGACAACCGAGTAATACCAGGGGTATAGCATGTCTTTCTTTTCCAAGATGTTCCGACGTACTGCTACGACCCGCGATGAAGAGGCGGAGCAGCGTCGGTTTCATCGTGAAGATCAGGCGGCACTGGCTTATCGAGAGGAGTTCATCAACGGACCTCTCCCGGGCACCGGCACCATCTGTGAGCGTTTCAACATCACCCGTCAAGGCCTGATCAACGGCTGGGCTCGGACAAGTTTCGATATTCCTCCGTTCATGCGTGAAGGCGAATTTATCGGAGAAGAAGAATGAAAACTCTTGGCTGGCTCTTTGCGGGCTTTTGTCTTGGCATCGCCGCCACGCGGTATGCTGGGCCTACCGTGGACGCGTACATCGATCGTATTTCCGCTGCGGCGGAAGCCTATCAAGCTGCCGAGTAAAGACGTACAGACAAAATACACAAGGGGGACGGGCCGACGAGATTCGCCAAGAAAACTCGATGTTCCTTACCCCTCACTAAAGGAGACGCGCGTGAGTGAAGACAACTTGAAGTCCGTAGATACCAGTGGTATTCGTAGCACCGGCTACCGCCGTGGTTCATCCACTTCTGGCACAGCCATTGGTGATTCTGAAGATCAAATGTACGAATGGAGGGAGCAATACCTCGGCCGGTGGCATCCAATGGGCTACGGAACCCGAGTGTCCCAGCCAGTAAAGCGTGATGACGGAAAATGGACGGTTCACGTTCACCGTTGGAATTCTTGCTCATAAACTCTCACAGGAGTGCGCACATGCCCAATCGAATGAATTTCCCCGGTCGTGTCCAGGCACGTCGTGAAGCTGCGGCTGAAATGGCCGAGGCTCGTTCCAACCGTACCGACGAGCAGCAGCTTGCTCGACTCGATTCCATGCTCGGCGAGGGCATGGGCGCACGCAAGGAGCGTGCGAGGCTAACCGCACGGATCGCCAAGAGGGCGACGGAGAAGCCTGTAGTGAAGAAGAGGGAAGTAGAGGAATAAGTTGTAGGGTTGAGAAATCCCCAATGGGGTCACGATAATGGATTTTATAGAAACCGTTAAAAGTTGTCGTGTTTAACAGAACGGACCTTACGGCTCAGGAAGAAGAGATAACTGAGCGTATATTGACGACGGACGTGTATGCATCCCAGGGGTCGCTCCCCTGGCCTGCCACTATCGCGCGAGTGTGGTCTCTGAAAAGGCGGGCGATAGGACGGAAAAACCTATCGACCCGACCAAGGCGGCAAAAACTTTACAATTATTGCATACGCACACGTTGGCACGCTTCTTGCATATAGCAAATCTTACGCCAAGTCTGAATAGAAGTTGATTATCTTTGTACCTTTGATACTATTACAAGAAGAGCACAGTGGTTGAATATTTTGTATATTATTTCTACCACCCTTTGATAAAGGGACTATATGATTTGCATCGACTTTTAAAAACTCCTTTCCTGTTTTTATATTCACTAAAAGCTTCTAACTCTTTTGTTTGCTTACATTTCGAGCACACCTTCATTAAATCACCTTATCTTATATTCTACTATTTTGACTCGCCCCTGGGCGGGAAAAACTTTACACTGAAGCAAAAAGAAAATTCAGCGGGTAATAGATTGGTGTCAGGGCGGCACCCGAAAACGCCGCCCGGCAGACTCCCGGCGCCAATGCCGGGCGGGCTGCTCAGGCGCTACGGCAGAAAGAAAATTTGCCGGGTAATAGGGCAGTAGCCGCACCGACGCGGCGCAACAAAAACACAGTGAAAGTGAGGTTAGCATGGCAAAGGGAATTCGTATCGTGGTCAACAAGCGTGAGGACAAGGTCGAAAAGGATCCGCGTGAGGCTTTGGCCGAGTCGCTGGCTCTGGTCGGCATGAAGCGGAACGGGGAGATCGTCCCGGCGTTCTCCTTCAACACTGGTGAGGGTCGTGGTACCGCTCCCGAGATCGTCCCTCTGGATGAGCTTGTCGAGTATTATGATGTCCTGTCGGCTGCTGTCGAGAACGGCGTGCCGCGTGGCGATGAGGGTGGCGATGATGAGCCTTCCTACATTCCCACTCCGGTCCTCCTGGCTGCTCAGTTGAAGCAGGGTGAGTACAAGACCGTCAACCGTGACGATGATGGCGACATCATCAAGGGCCCCGATGGCAAGGCGACCTACACTTCCCACGGTGAGCGCGTGATGTTCCGGTCCCGTGTCGGTCGCGGCGCGAAGACCCAGAAGATTCGTCCCGAACTCTTCTCGGACATCGTGGATCTCGTCGGCTCGATGATCGATCAGGTCCCCGAGATGACCAACGTGTGGACCGCTGCGGTGGCGAAGGCTTCCGCTGCGGAGGCTGCCGAGGCTGCGGCCAAGGCTGCGGCCGATGGTTCCGGTGATGGCTCCGGTGACAACGATGTCGTCGCTCTCCCCGCCGAGTAATCGGTAGAGAGAGAGTCAAGAGAGGGATGGATGCTCACGCGTCTGTCCCTTTCCTGCGTTTTAAATGTCAATTTATTGTATCCGAAGGCTGGCGGGATGTAAAGTTTTTGCCGCCGAGGGCTGGGACAGAAAAAAAAATCAGCGGGTAATACGTTGGTGTAAGGGGCAGATACCCCCGAATACAACGTACACACATGCGAGGTTCACATGCGACTTCTTGGCGCACTCTTGGCGGCTCTGCTTGAGCTTTTCGTTTTCTTCATTGTGGCGGCCTTCATGGGCTTCCTCGTGATGATTCTCTGGAATTGGCTCTTGGTTGGTGCCACCTCCATCATCGGTGTTGGCCTTCCGTCGATCACTTGGTTCCAGGGCTGGGGTCTCTCCTTCCTGTGTTCTATGCTCTTCAAGTCTTCGTCTTCGTCTTCCTGATAGAAGAACACGCACACATCTTCGGGCCTATTGCTTAGTCAGGCCGATAGCACCGGACTCTTAATCCGACGAGGGTTTCCTCCGCCTTGGTTTGAATCCAAGTGGGCCCACCATTTCAATCGCACACCACGGCAGCGGTGCGCCTCCAACAAACGGGTGTTTACAGTTTTTCTTGTTGGTTCTTTCCCTCAGTAAATGAACCAGATTCATATAGAGACGACGGACGAGGCTTAGGCCGATTAAACAAGCTGTTAGCGAGCGGTCGGCTCTGTATGTATGCACACCATCAACGTAGGGTCCGTGAAGACGAGCTATAGATAAGAATGAGAGTAGTGATCCCTGTGTGACGGCGGGGCGGAGCAGCAAGTCAATAAAGGCTGGAGCAAAATCATACACTGTCTACGTTAAAACACACCCGTGTGCGGGTCATGCTAATGACGTTGATACCTAAACAGGGCCGGTGGGAGTTCTGTTTATTAGGGTTAAAACTCCCACCAACCATTTTCTAAAGCGTTGCGGGCTTCGCCTCCGCTTAACTTCTACGTCGCCGTAGCTTAATTTAAAAAGCACCCCCACACGGGGCCCTGGTGCACACGCTCCAGTAAAGAGCGCGGGATATATTGAACGAGTATGCAGGTGTGAGTCCTGCCGGCGGCTCCTTTTTGTCGGGATGAAGAACCTTTGATTTTATTAAGAGTTGAAGGTTTTGTTATCAGCTTGCTATGAAGCTCTGAATCTACTGCCGGGTATCCAGTCCGGCCAGGCACCGACTTATACATTCATTGGTACGTGGCCGAGCGGCCGAAGGCGACGGACTGTTAATCCGTTGGAGAAATCCCATCACAGGTTCGAATCCTGTCGTGCCAGCCATCACAAGAGAGGTTGCAATGTTCAAAAGTGATTTCAGCGGTCGTCAGTCCGAGAACGGTGAGAAGCCCATCCGACTGGTAGTAGAGACGCGTGAGCGTACCTATGTCATTAGGGATGAACGTGATCGTCCCATCGGTGAGACTACCGGCTTTGAGATCGTCCGAGAGATCGATGTGCTCTCCGACGAATTGGATGCCGTCGAGGCCAAGTTTGGCTTGGATCCCGAAGTGATGGAAGGTCACCGCCGCCGTGCGAAGATTCATGCGGAACGCAAGGCAGAAGCGGAGCGGCAGGCAAAGATCCGACGCAAGCCGAAGGTTGCTTGAGGCGGCATTCCTGAGAAAGTCAGGTCAGTGATCCACAACAACGATTCAATTTGAGGCATAAGATGGCACTTTACATCGTCCTTTCCATTCTTGCATTCGTCTCTTCTGTCGTCAACTTCGCTGCCTGCCGGGATCTCTATCGGATGGAGCTTGACAGCAAGTACCCTGATGATGAGGAGATCAGCAAGCGAGAGAAGAAGTATGTCAGTGCCGGCCGGTTGGTCTTTATCACTTGGGCGGTTTGGCCCTGGCTTCTCTTGGAATACCTCCTAGATTACGTCATCGAGGCCATCCCTGAGTGGCGTGCGCTAAACAAGAAGTACCGAGGAAGGTCATGAATACTCTATAACAACACAAGGAGAATTCATGACGACGACGCACTACAACAACCTGCCGCCCTACCTCCAGAAGAAGGTGGATGAAGCGGTCGGACAGGTCTTGGCGGACTACGCCAAGAAGCACAGCGTCCACCTGTTGATCGGGGAGAAGATCCCGATGATCAAGAGGTCCTACCAGAAAAGAGCCGAGCAGGAGATCCGCCTCGCCGACGTCAAGAGGATGATGGATCCGCTGTTCGAATAGTCTTTCAGGATGATGAAGAACATCACGGCAGAGTTTAAAGCTCTTGGGCCATCAGAGGCCGACGGACTTCGCCCACCGTTTGCGGGTAACCAATCCCGCCCTGATTCCTTTGGGTACAAAAACTTCACGGCGGCAAAATCTTGACAAGACTGGCACGAATCTTGCAGAGTGCAGGAACCATGCCACCCGGCGGCAATAACTTGACACAACCCACTGAGCGCCCATTCAACCCACGGCGGCAAAAGATTGACACATCCCGTCGCTCCGCCTTGGTTACAATAACTTTACAAAAGACTTTACTAACTCTCTTTGATCTCTGTCTAATGAAGAAAATCCCAAAGGTAATATAGAGGCAAAAGATCCTTTAAACCGATAGTCATAAGATCATCGGTCCGTCTTACGTTGTGCCAAAGAGTTGCCGATGACACCCGTTGAATACTTGACGATTGCCGCCATTGTTTGTTTCGCTTACTATCTCATTTGGGTAATCAGCAAGGGATGGCTGGCATTGATCGAGCGAGGACTTGACTGGTGGCTTGATCGACTGGACGAGAAAGAAAGAGATTCAGAGCCGGAGCATTAGTTTGCTACCGGCTCTCGGTTTTTCTGAGGAATAAACTTTTTCTGAGAATGCGACTTTTTCTGAGAATGATCGGTTTTTCTGAGATCAAAAAGTTCTAAAAAGGGGGGGGTAGTATTTCAAAGTTGAAAGTTCTGGGTAAACATTGAAAACTCGATCTGCCTACCTACTCACTCAGTCATTTTTTTCAAACTAAACGTCAATCCATCGGAGCCATCATGCCCACTCCTGACCCTATTGCTTGGAACCAGCTTCCTGCCGACGCCCAGCGGATTCTGTCGGGACGTGCGAACGCATGTACTATCAACCTCTGGTTTGAGGATAATGGTACGCCGGTCTTTTGTCCCTCGGTTATGGGATATCATCTTGGGATGCTTCTGCTGGAGTATGGGACGGTGATAGACGCCATGCGTTGTGCTACAGAATTCACCGAGTCACTGAGTTAGAAAACCCTTTTCCAAAATTTTTGCTGGGAAATTTTTTCTCAGGAAGCGTCAAGCATACACACACGGAGACATACAATGAAGTATCCTACGTTAGGTAATCGTGGTCCACAATTTTGGAGAGACTGCGACGGAACCATCTGGGATTATGAAAAGACTTTCTATCAGGTTCGACTGGCTGATGGCTCCCTTCGATGGGCTTATCCCAACGCTGGTCACTTGACTGATGTTAGCTTTGAAGAAATGGCAGGCCGACGCATCCCGATTGAGAGTGTGACTCAATATCGGGAAGCTGAAGACGATTACTTTAACTACATAGACTCACACGCACGAGTGTCGCGGAGGTAACATGAACTTTTATATCTATCTTGGTGACGCGGAGCTTGGCTCCGAGGGACTTGGAACCAGTGGACGTTTCATTTGGCGCGACCTAAAGACATTGAGTGGTGCGATTGCTCGCGCCAAGCGTCTGTTGGGCGATGTGACCTTCACGGTTTATCGGTTCCATAACTTCTATGACGACTCAACCTTTTTCCGTATGCACACGCATTACGGTGCGGAGTAAAAATGACAGGTTTTTCTGAAATTGCTCGCCCGGCTATTCGATTTGAAGTAGTCAATGCTGATGGTGATACTCTCGCTGGTGACTCGCTCGCAAGTGTGCGTGAGTGGCTGGAGGTTTCTCCTGTCGCTGCGCTTCTGGATGAGTCTTGGGATGGTCGCTCTGATGTAGTAACTCTCTATATTATGAGCGGAGCCTTTGAGGTTGCTATGCTTGAGTTGGATGAGACGCGCAGCTTTCTTAGCCAGCTTCTTAGCTGTAAGGAGTAGAATATGCCTCGACAAGAGATGGACTGGATGGGCTATGAGTCTGCTATTCGTCAGGTCTATGACCGATGGGGTAACTTCAATCGCAAGGACATGCTAAATGAATTGGAAGCTATTCATCTAATTGCAGCTCTGACTGGTCGCGCCACCGGACGCGGCTATTGTAAGGTCGATGTTTCCGACGAGACTTATGCTGAGGCTTGTCGGATGCTGAATCTTCCGGTAGAAGAAGACTAACTTAAAAACCAACAGGAGCTAACATGCTTAGCGCACTTCTTACTCTTTCGATTATCTCTGTTTCTTCCGCCCAGGAGATCAGCAACGAAAAGATCGGTCAGATGACCAAGGAGGTGTGCACTCTTATGTCATCGAGCTATAAGGATATGGGTACGCCCGTTGCTACTCTGCGTCCTTTCGAGACTGGAGCCGAGTATGCGGTGCTGACTGTTGGTGGTAAGTCATGGAACGTCCACTATCTGATTGAAGACGAGAGTGTTCACTTCGGAAATCCCTGGAATACGTTTGACGCGGCTCCTTTCAAGGTTGACGTTTATGTCTCCCGAGCCTCAAGGATGAATAAGTACGACGAGTGTGTTATTCAGTATCGTCGCCAGCGTTGGGCCGGAATCCACTTGACTGAGGTTGGACGTGTGAACGTTGGACTGGTGGTTGTGGAGCCTGTCTCTAAGTAAATAATTTCAGTCCTGGAGAATAAATGATTCTTTTTCTAATGGCATCGTTAGCCTTTGGCATCGGTAGTGATCGGTGCCAAGTGGAGGACTGCGTTTGTGAGGTGAGAGAGGCTGCGGTTACTCATGCGGAGCAGTCGGTAACGGTTACCTTCGATGAAAATTCTGCCTTTCTTTCTATGGCAAGTCGGGCGGAACTTGATCGTTTGGGAGCTTCCGGCAGTCCTCTCTATGTTTCTGGGTATACGGATGAGTGTGGAGACGCAGATCATAACTACGATTTGTCTCGCGAGCGTGCGGCGGCAGTTACGAGCTATCTTCGGTATAGAAATCGTCGGGTAGTCTCTGTTAAGTATTACGGTGAGACAAAATCTGCCAGACACGGGCGAGAAGATAGGAGGGTCATAGTCTCTACCAGGCGAGATCCTATCAGCCGTGCTATGGATGCAGTAAAAGCTGACGTATATTTGATTGACGCCTCCGGCTCCCTTGCCGGCCGATGGTCAGATATTTCCGGCTATGACTTTCCTGCGGGCTCCAAGATTATTCTTTCTAAGATGACAAACTGTCTTGATGGCAGCCGAATCGATCAAGTAACGCCGTCTGGCGGGACAGAGATTTGGTATTCCTATTGGCACACTGTCTCTAGAATGTCCTATGGTCAGAGGCTGATGATCGTTTCTGACTTTCAAAGTAACCTACCTTTGACCGCTTCTGAGTATCGTACCATCGAAGAGTTGGTCGCACGTAAGGGTGTCAAGGTTCATACGGTTAAGTATTAGGAGACGGCAATGTTTTGGTTGTGGTTCGCAGCATGGATTTTTTTCTGTGCTACTCTTGGATATATTATTGGTGATACTATCGCCAATTCTTACTTGAATAATAGAGGGGTGTAAAATGAGTATTGGTCTTATCCTGATGACGATTGGAATGATCGTTTGTGTAGGTTCTTTCTTCTTCGCTCTGTGGAATATGTATTCCTTGGTGACTTCCGATGAGGATGTTAGTTTTGATTCTCTTTTCAAGAATCATATTGGTGCGATTGCCGGCATGGCGGCAGGTATGGTTCTGTGTGCTATTGGTGGAGCCATTATGCTTTACCCGTTGGCTTTGGCGGTAATCGCTGCGGCTTAAAGATGACTAAGATTCATTTCACCATCATTGTCCCTGATTTTTTTGCGCAATTCATTTCCCAAAAAACTCAGCGACCTGTAGCGGGTGAGACTTGGCACTTTGGAACACGAAACTGTGAGATTCGTCAAGTCGGTCCTGAGTTGACTATAGTACGAATCTCTACTAAACCACGTATCAAAATCAAAACTAAGGATTTGATTAGGTATGGCCACCGAGTTAGTACACTCTAGGAGAACAAATGGAAATTCCTATTCTCGATTCTGACGACCCTGTTCGAAGGGGTAAACGGGTCTTCAATCTTTCTATCTCAACCGGAGAGGTTTATCCCTATCGGGTGATTGCTTCGACTATTTGCGATGCGGTAACTGCCGCTATTCAAGACTTGTTTCAGCGCAAGGCTTTGTCGAATAGGTTTGATGGCTTCGATCCTTCTTTGATTGAGATCACCAGTTATGACAGCCAGTGGGAAGCCTTTGATGAGGACTTCTCTCACTTGGCTAAGTTTGCTATTGTAGTCTATATCTGATTGATATCTCAAAAAGAAAATTAAACTAGTAATGGAAATGCAAAGTGGAGTAAAACTAAATGTCTCAATTCAAAAGTCCAACACTTAGACTTCGTGTCGGGCCAGCGGTTTGGCACTCTAAGGAGTATGATTACCCGGTTGAGATCGTTCGTTTCCTTGGAGAAATGAACGGAGAAGAATATTACCTGGTTCGTACTACACTTGGAGAGACGGGTATCCCGCGTAGTCAGCTTGAGCAAGAGCCGGACTATATTGAGGATGCCCGTCAACTACTGAGCAGAATGATCAAGTCGCTACGTCAGCGGTCCTGATTCGAATAACTACCAGTCCCGGGTAATGTAATGGATAGCAAGAAGATGATTTACAGTGATAACCGTGGACCTTACTTGCCTAAGAATTTGGTCAGTATTGGTCAGGAGCTTTACATGGAGTATGCTCAGGGAATCATTATCCCTGTGTATGTCAACGGTATCACTGACATTGTAGTCGTTAGTGACCGTCTGGGAGAAAAACTTGATCTGCGAAAGCATGACAATGATCAGTGGTATTCTCTTTGGGTGTATCGTCAAGAAGATGGCACAGTAAAGGTTGCTGCCGCCACCAACGAAGAGGGCGAGGGCGGCTGGCCAATTCATATTCAGATTCCTATTGAGGAATTGTATGACTGTGAGTGGGTTAATCAAATGTTCTGGGTTGACGAAGTTGTTGGACATGATATTCAGCTTAGCGATCGTCCTGGCATTAATCACGATGGCGTCTACCTTACTTTGGCTGAGGCTCGTCAGTATGGTGGGACCATTGATAAGCGTCAAGCTCACCGGGCTCATAAGCGATTGAATCGCGAGCGTAGGCGGGCAACTGCGTTTGTTAACCATACTCATGTAATGGCTGACGTTGAGCCGTCGTGTCCGCTAGTAACTACAGAGAAGAAGCTTTGGGTAAATCGAGGTAAGGGTCATCGCCGGATCAGTTTTGATCGAATGATGCGAGGAAAAGACTAAATGGCAAAAGCAATCGCCACAACTCCCGGCAGGGGTCGTAAACACTGCCCCGGCTGCAATAAGTATCCGGGTGTTCGCAGTAAGACCTGCCCAGGCTGCAATCATGTTTTTGCCGCCAAACCGAAAACTGCTCAGATTAAGATTCGTGTTCATCCGGCCAAAGAAAAGAAAGTTGTAAAGGGGTCTAAGCTGAAAGAGCCGAAGGGCGAGTATGACGGCCTGCGTCAATCAGTTATTCTAATTCCTGCCGGTAAGTGTCCGGTAGAGCTAAAGGAGGCTTCTATCCCAGCTATTTCCAAATGGATGGCTGATGTTAGAGAGGCGCGTCGTGATAGGAATGAATATCTATCTGATGAAGCTTTGTGCTACTGGACTCGGGAATTCTTTCCAATGTATGTGAAGAATGAGGAAGGTAAGTACATCAAGAGTAATCTTGGAGATAAGGTTCGTGCAATCATTAATAAGCTAGGTAAAGAGAGCACCTAAGAAGCATGATTAGTAGCTGAGGAAGAATAGATGGAATGGGTTTTAATCACTATGATCGCTGCCGTTTTATTTGGCCGAAGATGGGCCAAACAACAAGAGAAGCTGAACTGGAACGATGGTAAATGTGAACGATGCAATACTAATTGGAAATACTCTGGCGCTGATAGTCAAGGTGGCAGAGGCTATAAGTGCAGCTTGAAATGTAACAACTGTATTTGGATCTATTATCCTGTTGATAATTAGGCTATAAAGAAAACCTAAAGGGTAGTATGGTTTTAAAGTTGAAAAGTTAGGAGCAGGTATGTTTGACAAGACAGTGATTCACTTTGACCATCCGTTTTGCGACTGTGAAGTACTGGACCTTGGGTCCGGTCTCTTTATCAACAACGGAGTCCCGAGCATGGGATTCATGTGTCAGACTTGTGGAACAACTATCAATATTCCCTTTCCGAAGCTAAATATTGGCTTTGAGTTTGACTTCATGCCCCCTGGTGTTCGCATCGGTGGTGAGGAAGGTGGGGACGAGGAAGAAGTGAGGGAGTCAGAGAAGATTGTCGAGGTAGACAATGTTATCTATGGCCCCTGGAATGGTTCCGACCGTCCCGATGAAAAAAACGGAGACAGTGATGAATAGCAATACAGCCATCGTTTTGATCGCTCTAATGCTTCTTGGCTCTTGCGTAGGCTTTGACCACAATCAGCGCCAAGCGCAAATTGCAGAAATGAAGGTCTGTATGGATCACGGTTGTGAGTACAGTAAGACTTGGGTCGGAACCTGCGATTGTCCCACTGACTAATTGATTCTATAATCTCAAGGTCTACTACCACGATGATGGGAGAGATAGATTTGAGAGGTAAGATATGAAAGCCAGATTGTTAATTAAATTAATTAATCCAGATAAACACTTGTCTGTGTTAATTGCTACGACCATAGCAAGAAGCGTACTGCATATTTTCGAAGAAAGATTTCCAGGTGATACTCGGCCAAGAAGCGCAATAGAAGAAGCGGAAAAATATCTAAGTGTTACTACTTATGCTGCTGATGCTGCTGCTGCTGCTGCTTATACTGCTGATGCTGCTGCTGCTGCTGCTGCTGATGCTGCTGATGCTGCTGCTGCTGCTGCTGCTGATGCTGCTGCTGCTGCTGCTTATGCTGCTGATGCTACTACTGCTGCTGCTGCTGCTGCTGCTGCTGCTGCTACTGCTGCTGATGCTACTACTGCTGCTGCTGCTGCTGCGGCTGCTGCTGCTGCTGCTGCTGCTGCTGCTGCTGCTGCTGCTGCTCCTGCTGCTGCTGCTGCTGCTGCTGCTGCTGCTGCTGCTGCTCCTGCTGGTGCTGCTGCTGCTGCTGCTGCCCCTGCTGCTGCTGT
>Ga0114933_10001300_pt1 | contig 28034 bp, 16 predicted proteins | sample 4SBtaG_FD_89691 | JGI IMG/M metagenome (GOLD analysis project Ga0114933, IMG submission 89691) | Deep subsurface microbial communities from Kolumbo volcano to uncover new lineages of life (NeLLi) - 4SBTROV12_W25 metaG | ecosystem: Environmental > Aquatic > Marine > Volcanic | place: Kolumbo... | reverse complement strand
TCAACGAACGAGCCAGCCTTGATGACCGATCCATAAAGACCAGACTCATTAGCGGCGGTTCGGTTTAGCATCCCTTCGCCCAAAGAGGCACTGATGTGGTTGATGATGGACTGAAGCGCACCGATTGCTCGGTCGCGCTGGTCTGCACCAATCTCGTGGTCAGAGTACCTTGCTTCCTCAAAGAGTGAGAAGAAGACATTGAGATCCTCTGGTGGCGCAATGCCGCTGAGCATTGTGCTCACAGCATCCTCGAATTCTCGCGTGGTCTCGTAGACCTTCTTCATCGCGCCTCGACTGCGGAAGAATCTTACTAATTCCTTGTAGCAGTTGAAGATGGTGTCGATGTATTCGTTCGACGCCTTTAGCGACATTAGAGAGTCGGTGAGTATTCCGCGCAGAATCTCGATGCGTCGGCGCTCAATGTAGTTGCGATACATGATTGCGCCGACCATCAGAGCGAAGGCCATTGCGATTCCTAGAATCGTCAATACCTGCACCGTGAAGAAGTTCGTATCGCCCTTCGCGATTAATTCACCAAGATAGATTTCAGGCGTATTGTTGAGATATTCCTCTTCAAACTCGTGTGAGCCCTTGAAGTGGATTATGACTTGCCATCTTCCTTCGTCGATACAATAACCGGCCTGGCTACATTCGAGTTCTCCAGGTATATTTTCACCCGAGTATTCGAAGCTAAACGATGCCACACCCAATTCGTTCGTAGTAGCGTAGACCACGTTGTGTGGAAGCCACATGCCTTCCTCGGCATTCCAATACTGGTAGGTGAAGATCACCGTTTGGTGCTCGACCGCGAGGTCGAGTCGGTCGCGCAGAATTGCGACCGATCCGTTGATCCAATCTCCTTCCTGATATCCATCTGGATTTGACCAGTGGTTCTTCAGTAGGATGTCAACGCGGCTCCTGACGAGGACTTCGATATCGATGAAGGAACCATTGACAACCGGAGTTGTCTCGGCACGACATCCGCCAGGTAATTCCTTAGTCGGTTCGTATGCGATTCTAACTACTCTGAATCCTTCCATCATCTCAGATGTCGGTTCGACTCCTCGGCGACTGGGATTGTCTTCCGGGTCGCCGCTGAACCACTCGATTTCACCAGTTCCGTCACGCGTAATCGAAGTGGCGATTGGCCGAGTGTTAACCTCAGGATCGAGGTAGATGTTCAGGCACTTACCGCCAATCGGATTACCATTCGTCTGAGTTAACCTAGCATCGAGGTGGAATGACTCCTTGAGATACAGCACCGGGAAAACCGAGCCATTCTGGAAGGTGTACGAATCGATGTCATTTCGGAACGGACCAATTTCTTGCAGGTGCATAGTCGAGTTCGAGAAGACCGGGAACAGTCGTGTTACGCTTGCATTGTGGTAGCGGTAGCGGTCGTTATTCTCGTATGAATTGAACTCGACCTTCACTCGGGCTTGTCCCGCCTGAACGCCGGAAAGCGGGCAGGTGATCTCGAAGAATCCGTCCATGTTTGAGGTTCCTGGTAGACAACCCACGATTCCCGTCTCAGAGCCGACCATCTCGTATGTTACGCGCACAGCGCGGTTAGAGAGGTTAGATCCGAGTTCGTCAACGAGCTGGCCGGTGACGACCATGGGCTTCTCGATTGGCTGTCCAGTCGATGGATCGATTTCAGAAGTGTAAACAATCTGATCGTCGACGTTGAGAACTGTTCGGCCGATGAGGCTGAACCCATCGACTTGGAACTGCATGACTCTGCGGAAGTGATCGCTGTTCACCATCTGGGCGCATGGGTCCCATGCGCCGGAGGTGCTCATCGCATCTGCGTCGAGTGGTTCACAGCCCTCGTGAGGTAGGTTCTCCTCGAAGCGCAATACGACGTTTACTGGACCGAATCCATCTGGTAGGAAGGATTGCGGGTCGTCGCGCAGGAGTTGTGGATCCAACACCATCTCGTGGTGGATGTTTCCTGCGTTCGGACATAGGGTCTCGACGATTTGTCTATGGGTTCGATCGTCGAAGTCGGTTCCTTCCATAATCAGGAGAACTTCTCCGCCATTCTCACCACATCCGTCCAAAGCCTGTCCGGAATCCTTGATGATGGCTGTGCGATTGTCATCTGTCACCTGTGCTGAGAATTCCCAGATATCTCCATTGGAGCGTATGTTCGGGGTTGTACCTTGCAGTGTGATGTAAGTGCGTGAGACAACCCAGAGATCCATCGTTCCAGAGGTTCCTTGGTGGCGAGGATCACCTGGGTAGTTGTAAGAGAGGGTGAAGTTGCCCAGATTGTGATCCTTCTCAATCGTTAGATTGACCGAGAACCAACCCGTTCCGTCAGTCTCAGCGATGCCATTGGTGCCATCCGCACTCCAAACATAATTAATCTGAGAATTCTTCAGCGGCTGCAACGAATTATCAAGCAACTGAACCTCGATTGTGCGATTTTGGCCACGATATAGGCGCGGTTCAAGCAATTCCTTGAACTCGGTTGTTCCAATGACTGAGACATTGAGGTAAGCGCCCGTAGGAGCGAGGACCGAACTCTGGTTTCCTGTGAAGTAGTAGTTCGAGTTGGTGAAGTCAGCACGTATTCCGTAGTGACCTGCTGCATATTGAGAATACCAGGTCCAGTTGTAATCGAAAGTCGCGACACCGTTCACCATCTGTGGTGCTCGAGCGTATCCAGTCTCTTGCGAGCCCGCGAAGATTCCATTGCGATCGAGATCGACCTGTAGCGTCATCGGGTCATGCGGCCATGGAACCAAAGTCCGATTCCAAACGCTTCCGATGACTCTCAGAGTCTCTCCGGTAAACATCTCAGGGATAATCTCGCAGCGAACGTCACTATTCGGATCAACCGGGTCGACTGGTCCGCAAGGTGGCACATTGAAGTCGCCACCGTTCTGCATGCCGATACGCCAATGAGTTCCGTTCGAAGAGAGGAACGGACGTAGTCGGGAACTCTCTCCAGTTAGTCCCTCAGGAGTTCCATCCCAAGTCATCGCATACGGCTTGCCGAGGCTTACGTCTTCGTAGGCGAGGCCAGCGGTGTCAAGACTTGGTTGGTGGAAGAGAGCCCTCCACGCTCCGAAGGACGATCCAGTGAACTGTGTGGTGTCCCAGAAGTAAACCGGCCGAGTCGATGGCGTAAACATGTCAGCTTCGATGTACATTCGGTGCATCGAGCGGATAGCAAACGCTTCTGTCTCGGACTGCTCAAGGTATGGGAATGGCCATTCATCGCCCAAGTCGGGGCGGGCGAAACCAATGAATGCATAATCACCAATCGGCAAACTGGTGTTTGTGTAGTCATAACGTCCGAGGACGAAGTGATCTTTCGCATTGTCATCCCAGACGATTTCTTCGTAGCCGCCTGGTAGCTTGCCAACGCCATTATCCATGGTTGAATTCCACTGAACCTGCTTCCACTGACCCTGTGCGCCGGCGGTTTGGACGAAGGTTAGTGAGACCCATCCACCTGAATCGGCGCGGTAACCGTAGCCGTATCCATCGAAGATGGTCGGGTGGGTGTGGTTGCCGAATGGTCCGCCGTGAACGCGGAAGGAGACTGGTGCGTTAGGAATTCGATTGTCGAAGATTCCTCGATCCCAATCAGCCTCATAATGCACCTTGTAATCTGTGAAGAGTGGTTGCTCATCGCTGCGGAAGTATGTCCATGCGACGTAGTCAATCGATGTATTGGCGCGAACTTCTACAGGTATCGGTTCGGTCTGTGAACCGTCGTGATAGAACATTTCTGTGACTTCCGCGTAGACATTGTAAGTCGTGTTAGGACCTACAATGAGATCCTCTGGCAAGAGGAATTGTCCGACTACGAAAGCTCCAGCCGCATCGGTCAGAACATCGACGGTCTCGAGGGCAAGGGTGCCATTTCGAGCCCATTCGATAGAAATCTGAACCGGCAGGTCTGGAGCTGGCTCGAAGACGCCTGTATCAGGGTCGAGCCAGTTCACAGTACCACGGAAAACGGCTGGATTTACAGCATCGAGCCAGAGGACGTTAGCGCTCGTGAGATTGATTCTCGTAGGCACCTTGTCATCCTCGTCAAGGATTCCGTCGTTATCGCTATCCCAATCTGAGGAATTCGACCAGTCCTCTTCGAGATGGTCCCAATCGCGATCGGGCCTCTCATCGTTGTCATCATCCTCGTCAATCGCGTCCGGACCAGTGAATGGATCAGAGGGGTTAGCGGGACCTGTTCCATTTCCGTAATCGTCGTGGTCCCACGGGTTTGTTGATTCCTGACCGAAGCGAGATGGCCATAGCATAATCTCGTCCTTATCCAGCATACCGTCCGAATCGTCGTCGAGATCGATGTCATCTCTCAATCCGTCGTTATCATGATCCCATGGAGAGATGAACGGTGTGGCTGTATTCAGCTCAAGAGTATTGACCAATCCATCGGCGTCCCAGTCGTCATCAGCCCAGTCAAGGATACCGTCGTTATCGTGATCCCAAACACTCTGTTCTTCACCGACGAAGCAAAGAGTTTCTTGTAAGGCGTCGGAAACTCCATTGTTATCGTCATCCGGGTCTTCTCCATCAGGGACTCCGTCGTTATCATTGTCGACATCGTAGTACACAGGGAATAGGAGTCCCTGTCCTAACACACCTTTGTCCCAGACGGCTTGGTACCAACCGTCGTCGTCTGGATCCGTGTCGGTTCCATCGTCGTCATTGTCATCACAATTTGTGCCGGTAAAGAAATTCGAGGCATCGATATTGGCGTCGTCGTCGAGATCGTCATTACTGTCGATTTCGAAATAATCCCAGATTCCATCGTTATCGTCGTCGACATCCCAATGATCGTAGACTCCGTCGAAATCATCATCCAAATCTGCTGTGTCATTCACCATACATTGAGGATTTAAATTTCCTGGAATGGGAGCGCCACAATCGTCATCGGGATCAACATCATTATTCAATAAATCAGCGACTTCATCGGGGAATAAATTGGCATTACTGTCAGCAGTCCATTGGAAGAATCCGAAAGTGATTCCGACCCAAGCGGTATACAAATCCCGATTATCCTTCATCTGGTTGTAATTTACAGCCGCGCTCGGTCCAGCATCACCTTGACCTAAGAAATCGAAATGCCAACATTGAGTCTCACAGGTCCACTGACCTTGTGAATTGGTTCCATTGTAAGCCCCTTGGTCCATATCTGCATCGGGTCGGCTGGAATAGGGAATAGTGAATGACATTCCGTTCGTCCGACTGGCCGGAATAACAGGGTAACCGTAAAGCCAGGCGTACGGCAGTCCGCATGCTTGCTCAATGGCTTGTTGGGCGATTAGAAGCCACCAAAATGTGTAACCACACTCGTTATTGTCGAATGAGCCTCCTTGTCCTGGATCATTAACATCCAGAACTCCATCATTCCCTTCATCTTGATCCCACCAATCGGGAAGTCCATCTCCATCCGAATCGACGTCGATTCCATTCTGAAGTGAATCGCCGTCTACGTCAATATCGAAATAATTAGCTCCATTCCAAGGGCTCCAATGCATGAGGACATACCAATACATCTCAGGGATCTGCCCATTTGTCAGAGGCACGGTAGAATCGTCGTAGCCATTGTGAGGATAGATGAATCCATTTTCCTCTGTGAACGGATTGAAGTGCCACCACATCTTCCAGTGCGTATTCTCGAATTGTGCCCAAAGGTCGCTGTCGTCTGAACCGTCGATTATGTCTCCATCACCGTGTGAGTATCCATAATATGTCGCGAAGGGGTCGGTCTGGTCTTGGTCGACCACTCCACAGTTTCCGTCATCGGGGTCGTAGTAATCTGATATTCCATCGTTATCGTCGTCCCAATCCTCGTCGTTCGCCAAACCATCCCCGTCAACATCGGTATCGATGTCATTCGGGCCATCGTCACGGAAGCGAGAACCATTGAGTAGATGCAAATCATTGTCATCGTCGAAATCGCAATTCGGATCAATATCTAGCCAATCGAGGATTCCGTCGTTATCATCATCACGGTCCTCCCAGTTATTCAGACCGTCACCATCCCAGTCATTATTTCCGGTGTACGACTTACGTGCGACGGTGCAATTCATGTCGGAATTCTGTGGATTGGGGTTAGTCTGAGTGGCGCAGTCCCACTCACTGACTTGCTCCTCTGTAGCAAGCATGTACGGGTCTGCTTCGTTTAGGACGCCATCATTGTCTAGATCGTAGGGTTCGTCATCCGGATCGTTCCGAGGAGCGCCATTCGGGTTGTCGAGCTCATCGAGTTCAAGTGCTCCCATGTCTGGATCCATCCAATCCCATACCAAATCGTAATCCATATCAATTGGACGAAATCGATCATCGTCCGCGTCCCTGTCGTAATCAATCTCACAATCACGCCCAGGAGTTTGGATATCGAAGGAATTTGGATAATCGCCTTCGCCATCCGAGTTTGTATCGAGTTGCATGCATTCATCCCATATTCCATCATTGTCGTCGTCGACATCGTACATGTCGAGTAAGCCATCGTTGTCATCATCAGTATCGGCTGAGTCAGGTGTTCCGTCGTTATCGTTGTCAGGATCAAGGAAGTTCGGGATTCCATCACCGTCGAGATCACCATCGACAACTTCGGTAAAGGATTGATTTCTAGGGTGCCACACATTTGCTTCCATCGAAACATAGTCGACACCGCCGATATATTCGGAGTAAGTATTGTCGGAACCACTCGTTGACTGAACTGTGATTGTGCCAGTCATAGCCGGATGGATATTGCAAACATAGCTGAATGTCCCTGCATTGTCAAAGGTGAATGTGAAGCTTGCGCCAGGAACGATGGTACCGCTGTCGAAGAGGCCGATATCTGATGTCACTGTGTGATCTTGAGAATCAGCGTTGGTCCATACAACAGTATCGCCCTCATTGATGGTTAATGCTCGAGGAGAGAACAAGTTTCCTGGGCTGATTTCGATATCATGAGTCTCAGCAGACACCCACTGATACCAATCATCCCAAAGAGGTGCTGTGGCGGTGATGTTAGTGGTAATTGAGGCATCCCAAGGGTGTGAGTCCCAGAGATCTACGACGCCGTCGTTATCGTCGTCGTCGTCGAAGTAATCCTGAGCTCCGTCACCATCGAAATCGCAGGGCCAAGTGAATTGATCGATGCGAGCGTCGTTGTCGTCGTCCTCATCGTAGGAGCCACGCCCACTGCCATCGATGTCTTCATCGGTGACGCCATCGTTATCGTGATCCATCAGATTCTGATCGATTCGGTAACCGGTGCCAACCGGAGTTCCAGTCCATGGATGAACTACATTCGGCATGACGTAACGGTCGGCACTGACATTCCAAGGATCGGAGCCTTGTGAGTAGTCAATAGGGCCCTCTAGGATTCCATCGTTATCGTCATCCCAATCACTCTCGTCATCGATTCCGTCGTTATCGTGGTCGAATGGATCAGTTCCATAGCATCCGTCGAAGCGCTCGATGAGATCGCTGATTCCATCATTGTCGTCATCGAGGTCATCGAGATCATTGATTCCATCATTGTCGTGGTCTTCGGTATTGGTCTCCTCAAGGTGGAATCCGTATCCTGGGTCGGTCAGGAGAATGGAGGGGTCGGAGATCTTGCCTTGGTATGAGGCTGGATCGACCCAATTCGCATCAGAGAAGGCTGGGTGCTGGAAGTCAGCAGTCGAAGCCGGTTGGCCTTGAGTCTCGCCTGCACTAGCTCCGCCACTCTGGTAGAACTGCTGGTAAGCAGTCCGAGCAGGAGTTTCTTCCGGCCCCTCAAGGCTGGTTTCAGCCTCTTCGGCACCGATGAAATTGTACATCTGTGTGCTCAGTAGCATCAGCACTACCATCATCAGGGCTGACGTGCTCTTCTTCCTATTTTCTCGACCATACCAAGTCTGTATCTCTTTGTTCATTCCGACCACCGAAGTGTCTCCTGACCTTCGCCCAACTTATCAACGGAACCCCTCATACGCGCGCGAGCGTATCAAGCAGGGCTCTGAGTATCATGGTTCAAATGAGAAGTTGGCTCAATCAGGAAATCTATCGAGCCACTTTGGTAAAACTCTCAGGCTCGATGATAAGGCAATCCCTTGACAATTGTCGAAGCCCTATACAGTTGCTCCAAAAGGACCACTGCGGCTAATTCATGAGGTAGCGTAATCAACCCGAGAGAAAGTGAAGACATGCCGTCACTGTGCACGCCAAAACCCCCTGGAGGGCCTACGACAAGGTGGATATCATCACTCGATAAACGCCATTGTTTCAGCTTCTCAGCATAGCCCATCGAGTCAAGATTCTCACCTCTTTCTTCAAGCACGATGACATTTTTCACACCAGCCTTGGCCACAATCGATTCGAGGTAAGGACCCGGGTCTGTCTGATTACGATGTTCCGAAAGTGAGACTCCATCGCCGGAGAGTCGATTGGCGTAATCTGAGATTGCCATGCGGAAGGCCGCGTCCTTTGCACGCCCATGTAGGTGAACGACGATGCGGCCCATGAAGTAGGCCTGTGCGGGACAAGACTTGATTGATTCGTAAGCATCAAGGGTGACGGCTTGCGCGAATCGTTTGAGAATCCATGAGTTGGTGGCCGTTCAAGCGAAAGTCGAAGCCACTGCAGGATGATTTGCACATCCGTGGAACACGAGTGTGGTTACAGGACTTGAGAGAGGCCTGTGAGATGAATTTTGACAATCCTGAAGAAGGACGCAGGCTCGTGCGACAGATGCAAATCGAATGGACTGATTCACACTCCGAGGGAGATGTCGATGATGCACTGCGTGATGGACTTGACAGGCGCGCACTACGCCTGTTACGAGCCACAGATGACGAGTGGTTGAAGTGGCTCGATGACGATAATTTCTGGAAGCCGGGGTGGCGCGACGAGCCGCGAGGTGAAGTCGAATGAGTAGCTCGGATATGCCACTTCTGGATGCATGGATTTTACTCTTTTTAGCGATTGGTGCGGTATCGATTTACTACTCACGGCACCAGCCATTTCCCGAGTATGGTAGCCGCTTCGGCTGGCTCAGTTTGGGATTGGGACTAGTCTTCCTAATCAGCCGGAGTGCACCGAGGGAAACAACGATTCTCGCTCCGGCAGTTGTCGCCGCAGTATTTGGTGGGCTAGCGGTGGTCTACGGAGTTAGGCATATGGTTGAAACCGAACGAGATGTGTTGGTCGCACCCTTCGGCGGCGTTCTGCTTTGCGTTGGAACAATGAGCCTGATGACCGAAGGGTGGGCTGGTATGGATCCAACATACCAAATCATCTCGTTCGGCGCCGCTTCGATAGTAATCCTCCTCGAAATTTACCTAGCATTCCGAGGACTGGTTGTCGGCGTGCAAGGTATCACTTGGTCGAAATCTGGCCTTCGGCAAGTCGAACGAGGACTTCTGCGCGGACCGCGTGGAGCGATTTCCCACTTTGAGCGATCTTGGGACATGGATGATCAGTGGTTGAACGCCATGAGTCACTCCGCACTTGCATTAATTCACCAACATCTCGATGACCAACCATCTCACAAGGAGCATGTTGCCGAACTCAAAGCAATCGGCGGCTGGGAGTCTGTCGACAGCGCTTGGACAGATGCGATAAAGACCTCCTTAGAGAATCTTAACGCATCTTCTAGAAGCCCTATTGCCGGCGGGGACGATTGAAAACGGTGAGGCCATTCGGGAGTTAGGAACATGGTCCGGATAACCAAGGTTCACACCGGCGGAGGTGATGGTGGCGACACATCGCTGGTCGATGGTACGCGTGTCGGTAAGGAACACCCCCGTGTTGCAATCTACGGTGCCATCGATGAAGCGAATGCGGCGATCGGGGTAGTCCGAATGGAACTCGACAGAGCGCCGACGCATTCTCCAGATGGTGGATTCATGGCTGCAATTGTCCCCATCTACACTCAAGCGGATGAGATGCTGTTACGTATCCAGCAGGAACTCTTCGATGTCGGTGCTGAGTGCGCCTGCCCGCCCGGAGGAATACCGGAACAGATGTCGATAATCGGCACCGAAGAGGGCGAGAGGCTTGTGACAGAAATGAACTCAATGCTCGAAGATCTCGAGCCTTTATCATCATTCATTCTCCCTACTGGCAGTCCCTCAGTGGCACATTTACACATAGCGAGAACGGTTGTTCGCAGGGCAGAACGTGAAGCCTGTGCGATGCGCGATGAAGTTCGACCTGAAGTCATAAGTTACCTCAACAGACTCTCTGACCATTGCTTCGTCCTTGGCCGATGGATTACAGCCAAGATGGGCGATGAGGAATCCCTCTGGACCCCACTTGGCAAGCGCGACTGAAAACCGTTCTCGTGCGCGGATTACGTCTCAAACAGTTGCCCCGCTCGCAGCCAAATATGTGCGGGCGTCACGCAGTAGAGCCTTCTCTTGATCGAAGGTCAGCTGAGTCTCGGCCTCATCGAAATTCAACCAAAGATAGTTCGTATGCTCATGTGAGATAGTCACATTCAACTGATTCGTTGTGGCGATGTACCAATACACCTCTTTGTTGATTTGCCGCCCTTTGTGATAGAATGAATATTCAGTGCGTTGGCGCCAACCGCTGTCGATTACGATATCGTTGATTCCGGTCTCCTCCAACAATTCGCGGCGAGCGGTTGTATGATGATCCTCATCACCCTCAACGTGCCCCTTCGGATATGACCAGTGGCCCTGAGGATATTGTAGCAATAGAATACTATCGTAATTGACTAGCACGAAGCCGCAAGACGTCTCCATAGGGTCTGCGATAGGCATCTTGCATATGTCGATTCTCCTTCTCGCGTCAACTGTATAATTGCTAAATTCCACCTTAGAACATCGATTATTTGGGGCATGGTGGTGAAGTTGGAGATTGCAAACAGATGATAGGGGGGGCGCGGCGCAGTCGCATGATGACTCACCGCGCACTCTCCCTCGACATCCGTCGAATTGTGACGGATTCGGACCTTGACGGTGTAGTAACAGGAGCCATTTTGCGACGTTGGTGGCCCGAAGCGGAGATTGTGTTTGGACATCCCGGCGCGCTCCGCGCGGGAATGCTCGACGAGCATATCGATCGGCAGACTGCAGTGTGTGATTTGCCGCGGCATCCGGCATGTGGATTGAGTATTGACCATCATCAATCGAATGCTCCGGATAATACTGATGATGGTACGGAAATCGACGAAGAGATGGTCATCGTTTGGAGACCGACGCTTTCTGCGGCGCGGATCGCTTTCGATTTGGTCGGTGAGGTCGCCGATGTTAGCGATCTCGCGGCACTTATGGAATGGGTCGACAAATTGGATGGTGGTGCTGTAACCAAGGATGAGTACCTCTCAGATCACCCAGTTGTCTGGTTGGGCCGTGTAATCGGTGGCGACGATGAGGTAGCGCTGGCAATTCTGGAGGCACTAACTCGGGGCGAGTCGGCTGAGGATATTCTTGCGTCGGAACGAATCGCCCCCGTGATGGTGGCTAAGGGGGAGCGTTATGCGCGTGCGGATGAATTGATACGCGAGCGCTTGGAAATCATCGATAGGCTCGCAGTGGTGCGATTGGAAGATATGGGCGTGCGCTCAAACGGGTACCGCGTCACCGCGCTCGCTGGCGAGGCTTGCGATGCCTGTCTTGTTGTTCACGGAGATGTTGGAGCAAGCTTTGGCGAGGAAGATCGATATCCTGTCTCAGCCTCTTTTTACACCAATTCATTCCTACATCGAGGCGGAGGAATCTACGATTTGACCCGCCTCGCAACCCGATTCGACCCTGATGGTGGCGGGCATGCAAATGCCTGCGGTTGCCGCATCCAACCACTCGACTCGGGCGAGAGGGTTGAGCGCGGAGTAGAGCACAGAGACATTGCAGAGAATCTTGCAGAATGGTTGTCGATGTGGGCTCAGCGATGAGCGATACATCCCACCGGCTCATCCGATGAGTTGTAGCAGGTAGAGGAAACCGAGGAAGGCGTGAATGAGGATTAGCCCCATCATAACATCCGATAACCTACCGTGCAAATCCTTCACACGTGCGAATGATTCACCAGCAGCCTTCTTCGCGCTGGTCTTGCGCCCAAGACTCCACAAATATGTCATCAACCCAAGCCCAAGTAAACCACCCCAACCATGGAAATGGCCAGGGATCAAGGTCTCGATTCCAAGTTCTTCACCAACCAGAACATCCGATGCGATACGAGCCAAGAAGGCGAGGCTGATGACGGCAATAACTAGGCGAAAAAGTCGCCCCCCCTCAGTCTCGTGGCGCTCAAGCGCAGCAGCCCTCTCAGCGCCCTTCAGTGCGATGCTCTGTTTGCGCCAATCGCGCTGCCGGACAAACTCTCGAATGACGAGCAGTGCCGCGAAGGGGTGGAGTAGTAGAACGAACACCTGTGTTGGGTCCACGAGTCGTCGCTGCATTACGGAGGTCTTGAGTTCTCTCTTTCACGCCTTGCTTAGCAAGGCGATGTGTTGATGTATGGAGGGAAGGGGCGAAAGGCTCACCGGAGTGATTTGGATTGGAGGATTACCTGCTCGATTGCGTCGAACAACTGCAGCGAGCAGGCGACGATCCGGGTAGGAGAAAACTGGAGGTCAGACGCCCAAAGGCGTGGGGTCTTCTGAGCCGAGAATGGAAAGCTTTGGCTTTGCTTGCTGCTGACAAGACGGCTCCTGAATCAGCCGATCCCGATGCTTCTGATACTCGCCCGGCAAGAGGATCTCGACGAATTGGACGAAGAGGTGGCCGTAGTGGTGGAACCAGCGCAAGGGATCGATTAGAAACTCCTCGAACGGTAATCGGTTCGAAGGAATCCCCCGCCTATCGACTCGCTGTCTTGATTGCTCAGAAGCAGAAGATGGGGGACTCGTGGAAGAGTGAGTGGGATGAAGAGGCCACTACCCTCCGTGTCGAATGCGAATCGGGCGTTCATCCCGTTTGGGAAAGAATGGCTCGAGAAGCCCCTATTCTTGCAGAATTAGGCCGATTTCCAATCTCAGAGGAAGATACTGTATCTGTCGATTCTCATGAATGGGTCATCCGTGCTGACTTCGATCCAATGGACCGTGATTCCTTGCTCGAGTGGTTGGATGCCTCTACACTAAAACTCGATATTCACCAGGCTTCAGCGATGCAGCAAATCATCCGCGACCTTCGTTCAGGTAGAGCACGACCGCGGAAGTGGAAGGCTTGGATGGATCCCGCTCTTCGCGGATTGGGTGGTGATGCGGCGGTTTTGGAAGCAATGCTGCTCGCAGCAAGTGAAGATACGGAGGCAATTTCGCTCTTCGCGGCAATCGATTCCGAGCATATTGCTGAGATTGCCTCGGCTCAATCTCAACTTCTCTCACTGAGAGTAGGAGATGGAGGTGAGTGGCGGGATGGCGTTACCAAAGATGGTGAAAATGCACTTTCGTCGGCGATTCGCCTTGAAGCTTGGAAGAAATTCGAGGTGGATGAGGACAGTGAGGTCGATTTCTTGATGGGTGGGTTGCAAATACTCAATGAAGCGGGTCTTTCCGCTCCCGACTCTCTCCGTTGGAGCGTCATCGAGGGCTTAGTTGGAGCCGGACGTTCCGACGAAGCATCAGGGATGCTCGATGGTTTGGATATCGATGGAGAGTCACAGATGCGCACTGCTCTGAGTCTAATCAATCAGATTGGCGAAGGTGGATTGGTCGATAGAATCGTCAAGGCGATGGAGAAGGCCTCCGATGAAGTCGTTCTCACTGTTATGCGTGATGACGCAGCTCCTCTGAACATCAGGAAACGAGCCGCAAATATCCTCTCGACCAAGGAACTTGGAATCGAGGAAGAGGTTCTCGATATTCACACACTCTCAGCCGATGTTGGTGGCCTCAGCCGAGAATTCCTCGCGCACACAGAGCTCGCTTCGCAATTCCCTCACCGAGCTCTTCTCGTCTGGCATCTAATCGCTGCTTCACAAGCTGTGACGGTGCTCGATGATCTCGAAATCATGCGCAGGCGAGCAATACTCGCTCTGGCGGATACTGATGAGGATGAGGTTTTGACCAGCGCGGCATCTTCACTAATCGCATTACTGAGCGGCATTTCATCTGGAATGGATGCTGTTCACGACAAGTTGGATTCCGACGGCGTGCTCGCTCTCAATGAAGTCCGTCGAGCTCTCTCTGCGGAAGGAGATGGATTGGTCCGAGAGAACCGAATCGAAACTCTAGAAGTGACTGTGATGAATGCTCAACTGACATATCTTGAGCGCAGCCTATTCACAGCCCTAGTCAACGCGCTTCGGTTGAATCGAGCGACGATGGATTTGCAGAGTGGAATAGAAGAACGGAGCGATTCCGCTCTGGCTGCTCTAGGTACGCTATGCTTGGATAACGAAGTGGCGATGCGTAGCATTCGCTTTGCCACCGATCTCGTAATCGAGCACGATGCTGCGATACCTGAGCTTGAGATGTGGTACAGACAGCACGACAATGGCTCTGCCGAGCATCAAACAGTCAGAGCCACCATCGCCCGTTCGAAGGATGATCGTATCAACGCGGCTCGTTCCTTCCGCGATGCGGCGATGAAGGTTCGGGACGACTTCGAACGCTCTGCACTACTACTTCGAAAATCACTCATCGAATTCGCTCATGCGGGAGGATGGAAAGAGGCTGTCAACCTGATCGATCATCACCCAGAATTGATCGCATCGGTGACTTCGAGATTCCAATTGTATCTGCGCACCTGTGCCGACGCGGTCGCAGGAAGAAACGAAGTCGCCACCCAACGCATCATCGAATACACCACCGAGCGAGAACCAGGGGACCCAGAGATAGATGGTATCGACAGAGAAGCTGTGAAGCGCCGACTCGAAGTTCTCGATCGGGCGCTGCGTTATGCCTCTGAACATAGACTACCGGAAGACCCATTCCGTGGAAGAGTGCTCGCAGCGCAGATGATGATGCGCCGAAGGGAGAGTAGTAGGAGAAGCGAATTGGAAGGTAGATTCTTGCTCGAACTCAATGAACGAAAGGACGTTCTCGAGATCACTCTCATCGCAGAGGAAGTTGCTGAAATATCTACAATTCGCGGTCTTAGAATGTTCGAAACTGCGATTCAATCAGGCAATTTTGATTTGCGGCAAATTCAGACTCTTGTCCGCTCACAAAAGGCCCTATTCCGCCGCCACAGTCGCACGATTCCAGTACGTCAGAGAAGTTCTCTCAACCACCTCGCGCTAAGGCCATTGGTGCTCGTCGACACGAATATCCTCATCGACGCACTGAAGGATGACCTGCTCAGTCAAATTTCACAAGATAGCTTCGGTACTTTCGACTGGACTGTTGAGAGGGCCTTTGTTTGGATGCTCAAGCGTAGGGCAAAGGAAGGCCGTGTTCACCTCTGCATCCCTTCCTCGGCACAAGGTGAATTCCTCAACCGTACTCGAAATCCCAAGGTTGCTCTGGCTCTGTTCAACGATGTATATGTCGATCGCAAATCCTGGGATGATACGGTTAGCCCTGAACTGTTACAGGAGCGGGTACAATCGGTTCTGAGGACCTTCGGATCGTTCAGGGCCGAGGTTGATGCTGAAGAGAAGGACGCCGTCGATCTCGACTCTTTCTTGGTTAGGCATTCTGCAATTTACGAGAAGATCTCTGAGGCTAAGCAATTGGCCCGAGATGATCCGCCTCCTCGCAGTGTGATCGATGGCCATGAGATTTACCCGGAGTTGGGTGATCTCGATATAATGCGAGATTCTGCTGTTCACGCAGCCTCAACCATCCCAGATGTTGGCTGCGTGCTGGTAGCAACACGCGATTCTGATTTCATGCTAATAGCGCGCGCGTTGCATGATAGCTTCGGATTTGGGGCGATTTGGACTGCTCAGCAATTGAATAGACACGTTAGTCTGCCAAAACAAGTATTATGAGCAACGTCGCTATCGTAGATTCAATGTGTACCACTTGTGGAGTTGTTATGATGACCCTGCCGGGTGAGAGAGATATCCCATCGATGCCATTGCCGATGGGTTGTTTCGTATGATTCTCTAACCGGAAGTTTATCCTAATTTCCAGGCCGCTAAATACGGTTTACTTCGGAGCCATCGGTGGCTCATTTTCTAAGCAAGAGATTGCCCAAGACGGGCCATAATTACGGTCGCTGATTCGACGCTGTGAACCGTTTCAACACTCTTGCCCGCCGAGAAAAATTCCTTTTTCTTCGCTGTGCTTCCCTTGCCTTTTTCGAGGCGACGAAGTTTGGTGAAGGAAAGCAAATTGAGGAACATTCTAGCAGAGTGTTTCCAACGGCTTGAAAGCCATTTTCGCATCACCCAGCTATTTTCTTGCTGGTAGCCTTCAGAGCGAATTACCGATATCGGGACTCCTGTGAGTCGGTTGGTCCAGACGATGTCTTCCTCACTGGCATCGACGATCGCTTGCTTGTAATCATCTGGAGAATTACATTCACTCGTAGCGATGAATCGAGTACCCATTTGCACCCCAGCATAACCCATTGCCATGACCTCGGATAATTCCTCCTCACTACCGATGCCTCCCGCGCAGATTAGGGGAGTTTCAAGATCGCTTAGTTCGGCGTACATCGCTGCTGCTGAATCGGTTCCAAGATGTCCGCCGGCTCGGTTATTGACACAGATTAGGCCGTCGACTCCGCATTCGATTCCTTTCAACGCGTGCTTGCGTGTGGTCACATCGTGATAGACGAATCCACCTTTTGCGTGTACGCGCTCACAAACCCAATCGGGTTTTCCAAGGGAGGTGACGAAGAAGCGGATGTCTTCCTCAAGAGCGATATCGATCCATTCCGACATACGCTCAATGTACTTCTTGGAGCCTTTTTCTATGAGGGCGTTGAAGCCAATCGGTTGGTCCGTGAGGCTTCGAATGTAGCGGATTCCTTCTCGTAAATCCCAGCCGTGAACGTAGGTTAGCGAGACTGGCTGAAGGATTGCCATTCCGCCGCCGTTAGCGGCGGCGGCAACTAGTTCGGGGTTCGAACATGGATACATTGCTCCGCAGATGATTGGATGTTCGACTCCAGCGTGCTCGGTGAAAGATGTACTCATTCCCATGTTTCTCCCCCACCTTGCGGTTCTACTGTTTCTCGCGAGCACGGAAGTTCCACTTGAACACCCACTCTGAGACAATGTCTCCATCCGAGTCGCGTCCGACAGCGCGCAGATCGAGATCGATTTTCTCACCGGTAGTAAGGGTCTCTTCGATCGCTGCGCGCGCGGCAGCAATATCTTCGCAAGTGAATACAATCTTGCCCTTCGCGCGCTTGACGAATGCCGCTTCTGTACCAACAACAAACATACGGATACCTCGCTTAGTAGTTCGCGAAATCGCAAATGGAACGACGCCTGTCGCAAGTTCGGCCGCCATACCTTGAGCCGCCCAATACATCGTTTTGAAAGGATTTTGCGAGCGCCAACCGCCGGGTATAGAAGTCACACAGACTTCTTCATCAGCACGAACAAAACGCAATCCGACAAAAGCGGCCGAAGGCATCGAGAGAACTGTGAAAGCGCGGAAGCGCGCCCAGCCTGAAAGCCTCTTCAATTCGCTTTGAAGTCGGGCTTCATCGATCATTCTACTCAACTCACAGCAGGATTTGCACCGCCAGACATCAGCCTATCTACAATGCCGCAATAGCGCTCCATCGCCTCATTGACGGTGATTCCGCGCAATTTGCGCCAAGCACGCCACTTCGCCATTCCGGCCAAACCGTCTCTGATTGGTCGCGGGCTTCGGGCATCTCCTTCAGTCACCTGTTTGTAGAGCGCGTAAAGCTCCAACAGAATCATGTCGTCAGGTCGTTCTTTGAGTCTCCAAACTCGCTTCGTGGCACGCTCAAATCGCTTCTTCAAATCCATATTTCATTCCGCCAATTTTGCTTCCAACCATCCCTCAACCAATTCAGCACGCACGGGCTGGTCAACAGTCGCAGTATGTGGCATACCTTCGATGAGGTGGATGGAGGAATTAGAATCGTTGGGATTGAGGTGCTCAGTTAGCAAGTCATAGTGGTCCAAGCCGAGGACCTCGTCCTCGGCTGACTGAATCACCAGAAAGGGCACCTTCGGAGTACCCCAATATGGTAGTTCAGAATTGGCGTATCGGACGTTTAGATCAGGGTGAATGCGTTCGTATTCGCGGCGCAGGACATGCCTCACCCATGGTTTTGCCATGACCATGCGCCCGGGTAATTTTTCGTCGATGATTTTGGGGAAGGAAGTGACGGGGGATTCGAGAATAATGCCCTGTAATTTTCCTTCCCACCATCCGGATGGATGACTGGCCAGACGGATGGTAATGAAGCCCCCCATTGAATGGCCATAAATCCAGACGCGATTGGGCTCAAAACCGAGGTATTGAGGAGCGGTTTCAAGCAGAGCCTCAGCGTCTGCGGTCGCCTTCAATAGCGTCCAATCTAGGCGACCGTCCTGTCTTCCAAAACCACGTTGGTCGAGTCCGATGACATGAGGGCCGAGACCGTTCAGATGTTGACAGCGAGTCTCCCCACGACCGAGGGATGAACTGTAACCATGAAGATAGAGAATAAGGTCACGATTATCGTCGGCACCGGGCAAAACCTTCGCCTTGAGTTCCTCTTCACCCCAACCGTAGAATCTGATGTCGCGCCAGCGCTCATCTGTGACATCGACATAATTTCGTGTCGGCGTGGTGAATACTGACAGGTAGATTTTCCAATAGACGAAGAGCCATGCTCCAACTGGAATCGAAAGCCCGACAAAGAGTACGAAGGCTCGGTTATCTTTCAGTTCCGGCCAGAGCAAGATACTCAGAAATTCGATGGTGAAAACCAACGAGAGGATCGTTGGGATGCTCGGAGTCCATCGAACTGGAGTCTTTGCATAAGCTGCCGCCCGGCGAGCCTTACGTTGGAACTTCTGCCGGCGGCCTTCATGAATCACATCATCGCCTCTGGATAATTCATCAAATCCTTGTGTCCAGCCTGGATGTTGGCTCCCAATGAGATGGTTTCCGGATAGATTCGGCTGAAGAAAACACGCGCACTAGCTAGTTTCGCTTGATGGAAATCAGAGTCTGGATGCTCGAGGCAGACGCGCGCCATCCTTGCCCACATGTACGCGAGCATGATATTGCCGAAGTAGCGGCAGTAATCGGTTGCGCCAGCCGCGAGGAAGTGGGGATTACCCATTCCTTGACTAATCATTAGCAAGGTGAGTTGCTGGAGGCCACGAACGCCTTTATGAAGCGGTTTGTTGAACTCCCCCATCTCCGGAATATCGCGGTTCTCCTCGATGAATTCGGCAAGAGGCCACATCAAATATCGCAGGTTTCGGCCGAGATCTTGAGTGATTTTACGGCCGGCTAAATCGAGTGCTTGGATTCCGTTGGTTCCTTCCCAAATCTTGGAAATTCGTACATCACGATAGAACTGCTCGACGCCATACTCCGAGCAATAACCAGCACCACCCATGACCTGCATACAAGTGCTGGTCGTCTCACAGCCGAGATCGGTGAAGTGGGCTTTGACGACGGGTGTGAGTAGTGCGATGAGCGCCTCGGCACGCTCTCGGGTTTCATCTTCATCAGAATGTAATTGATCGAGCAGCGTGCCTACCCAAACACCGAGGGCTCGGCAGCCCTCGTTGTTGACCTTAGCAGTGAGTAACATCCGGCGGACGTCTGGGTGGACGAGGATATTGTCCGCCGCCTGCGAAGGGTCGCGAATTCCCTTGAGGTCTCGACCCTGGCGTCGCTCTCGTGCCCAAGCGAGAGCGTTTTGGTAAGCGATTTCACCAAGTCCTAGACCCATCATTCCTGTCGCCAATCGCTCGCGATTCATCATCTCAAACATGAGCGACATGCCGGAGTTCAATTCACCTACAAGCCATCCGACTGAGTCATCAAAATTCAGTACACAGGTTGGTGAAGCATGCAGCCCCATCTTCTCTTCAATCCCTGAACAAGTAACTCCATTTCGGGCATCACTCAGCTCGCGAGAAAGCCCCTCAACGCTACCAGACTTCCAGTCTTTTGGCAATAATTTCGGAACGATGAAGAGAGAAATTCCCTTCGTACCCTCGGGCGCACCAGGAGTCTTAGCGAGCACCATGTGGACGATGTTCTCAGACAAATCATGCTCACCAGCGGTGATGAAAATCTTCGTCCCAGTCACGCGATAAGAACCATCATCTTGCGGCACCGCCTTTGTACGAATAATTCCCAAATCGGTGCCAGCGTGCGGCTCTGTCAAACACATAGTACCGCACCAATGTCCATTGGCCAAGTATTCACCATAATGATCGATTAATTCCTGCACACCATGATTAGTCACCAACTCGTAGACACCGAGTCCAAGAGCAGGCACAACCGAAAGCGACATATTCGCTGAAATCGCAATCTCATCGACGCCGTTGCGAACGAATTGAGGCAAGGCCATACCACCATGTTCAGGTCTGCAAGTAGTGGCAAACCAACCTGCCTCGACACCTTCCTTCCAAGCATCGACGAATCCGCTAGGCATCGTCACCTCACCGGATTCGAAAACCAATCCCTCACGGTCTCCTACCTCATTGAGAGGCAGGAGAACTTCAGTGCAATAGTTCCCCCAACCCTCCATTACCATACGGATGAAGTCGCGATCGAGATCTTCGTGGCCAAGGCGTTTTGCTAGGTCCAGGACGTCAAAAACTTCGTGGAATAGGAATTCATATTCGTCGTAGGGTGCCTTGTAAACTACCATTTTCTCACCTCAATTCCTCAGCGGTTTCCCCTTCAAAACCATGTGCTCCATCCTTGCCAAAGTGGCTTCGTCACGCGAGAGTTTTGCTATTGCAGCGAGTTCCATCGCTAGGATGTCATCCTCGCTGAGATCATCGAGAATGTCTGTGTCACCGCCGGAGAGGATGTGAGCGAGCTCAGCGGTTACGACGACATCGTGTGGGGTGGCTTGGCCGGACCGAGCGAGGTCGGCAACCGCCATGTCAAGTGCGGCCTTCGCGGTTGGACCAGGGAGGTTGTACGTGTGCGGTTCTGGTGGAGTGTAATCTTGGGCTAGTTCGAGAAGAGTCGATTTTGCGTCGGCGATGAGGCGATCGCGGTTCATTGTGATACGGTCTTCCGGGCGCAGAAAGCCCATTCTTCGTGCTTGCTCGGCTGATTTGGCTACTTGGGCCGTGCCGATCATCTCGAAGGCTTGCATTACCGGGCCCATCGGCCCGCCGGCTGCTATACCGAAGTCGCGTAAGCGGGCGAGCATCTCCTTGCAACCACCCCATCCAGGGACGATTCCAACGCCTACTTCGACTAGTCCAATGTATGACTCGGCGTGGGCTTGTACGGCGTCGCAATGGAGGAGGACTTCTGCACCTCCTCCAACACAAACCCCAGTGGAGGCTGCTACTACTGGAACCTCAGCATACTTGAGTGCCTGATAGGCTTCTTGGCCGAGTCCGATGAACTCCTCTAATTCATTCCAAGCTGCGAGGTTTGCAGCGAATAGGGCGAGCCCGAGATTGGCTCCGGCACAGAAATTCTTACCATCATTGGCGATGAGAATGCCTTTCCAATCGCCGAAATCAGCCATATCGACCGCCATGAGGATTATCTCCATAGAAAGTGGGTCCATTGCGTTCATCTTCGAATGGTATTCGATGAGTAGTACGCCATCGCCAGCATCCCATATGCTAGCACTGGCGTTGCGTCGGAGAGGCTTGCCACGGCGCTTGAGGTCAGCGACAGTGAGAGTGTCTGAACCTCTGACGACTTTGGCTCGCGTGCTACTCGGTGTAAGGCGATTGATTTCTGCTTCTTCTGTTGTGTAGAAGCCACCTTTTTCGGCTGCGAGAGCGATGAATTCTGGGACTGATTTACCAGCGGCTTCGAGGCGCTTAACGATGCTTGCTGCACCAATTTTATCCATCATCTCAAACGGTCCGAGCTTCCAATTGTAACCCACACGCATGGCTCCATCGATGTTGCTGATGTCCTCAGTGACCTCTGGAACGAGGTTCGCTGCGTAGCAGAACGTGTCTAGCAGTACCTCATTGACAAAGGCTGCACCTTCATCGTGGTGATCGAGAAGTCGGCCAAGTCCTTGTTTGGACATTTTAGCCGAGGGGAATGCTGCCTTGCGGTTGGCTACAACGTACTCTCCTGTGTTGAGGTTACGCGCTTCCTTGACTTTGCCACCACCCTCACGGTTGAGTCGGTAGAAGCCTCCCTTTCCCTTCCGTCCGGTGTAACCGTCGGCTAGCATTTCACGGATGATTTCGTCTCCGGCGCCAGCGATTTCGTGGAATGCATCCTCTGGGTGTAAGTGGGCTAGCATGCTTTCCATGACGTGGGGAATCAGGTCTATGCCGACGAGATCCATCAATGCGAAAACGCCGGTTTTTGGCAGGCCGATTGGTCGGCCAAGCATAGCATCGGCTTGCTCGACTGTGAATCCATGGTCAAGTGTCGCCTTGATGGCTCGTTGGACAAAATACACGCCCAAGCGGTTGCCGATGAATCCGGGTGTGTCGTTGCAGAATGTGACGCGCTTGCCAAGTTGGATATCACCGAATTCGGCAAAGCGTGCGACGACCGAGTCGTCGACTTCTGGCCCCGCCACGACTTCCAGAAGAGGAAGATATCGTGGCGGATTGAAGAAGTGAGTGATGAGGAATCGGCTGGCTATATCGTGCGGCATTCCGTGTGTCAAAGCCGAACGTGGCAGTGTTGAAGTATTGGATGAGAGTATTGTATTGGTGCCCAGATGTTCTATCAATCTCTCGTAAAGAGAACGCTTTATTTCGAGGTTTTCAATGATAACTTCGACGACCCAATCGTAGCCTTTCAGGAGTTCGAGATGGTCCTCAATATTACCCGCAGTGATACGTTTTACATACGATTTATGCATCAACATCTCCGGGTCAGATTTGAGCATCTTGGTGATTGCTCCCTTGGCCAAAGAATCACGATCTTCGACTCCTTCCGGGACGATGTCTAGAAGCATTACTTCGCAGCCGGCATTTGCGCAATGTGCAGCAATTCCAGCGCCCATGACGCCACTGCCGATGACGGCGACGCGTTCTATTCGGAGTGATTGAGTAAGCGTATCGTCCGCGCTCGCCTCATCGACTTCTGCCGCGGCGCTCTGCGACTCCGAACGATCTAATTTCGAACCCATTCACTCACCTCATTCATACTTCTCAAGAACGGTGGCGATTCCTTGCCCGCCACCTACGCACATCGTGGCCAAAGCGAGCTTTGCTCCATTGCGCTGAAGCAGGCTAGCCGCCTTGCCGGTGATGCGCGCACCACTAGCTCCCAATGGGTGGCCAAGAGCGATTGCACCTCCGTCGATATTGACTTTTGATGAGTCGAGGCCGAGTTCTTGGATGACCGCCAGGGATTGAGCTGCGAAGGCCTCGTTAAGTTCGACAATGTCGATATCGTCTAGTGTCAGACCGGCTCTCTCTAGTGCCTTGTTACTAGCTTCAACCGGACCTATACCCATGAGTTCAGGCGCACATCCACTGACCGCTGTCGAAAGGATGCGCGCAAGCGGCTTGAGTCCATTTTCCTGGGCAAATTCCTCTGTGCAGACGAGGACGAAAGCCGCTCCGTCGGTAAGAGGAGAAGAGGTGCCAGCAGTGACCGAGCCAGAAGCATCGAATGCTGGATTCAACCCAGCCAGAGTCTCTGCATCAGTACCTGGACGAATGCAACCATCCTCGGACACTAAGCCATCATCTGTCTCTATGCCAACGATTTCATCAGCTAAATTGCCTGCTTCACGCGCGCTGCTCGCACGCGCGTGGCTCTCGATTGCGAAAGCCTCCTGGGTCACGCGGTCAATCTCGTATTTCACGGCCAAATTTTCGGCGGTAATTCCCATCGAGGTGAAGGCGTCGGGCGCTATATCGGACATACGTGGATTCGGCATCGGATTGAAACCAGTCATTGGAATCCGAGTCATTGATTCAATTCCACCGGCGATGAACGCCTCACCAGCGCCCATCGCAATTCGTCCAGCAGCATCATGGATTGCTTGCATGCTGGAGCCACAGAATCGATTGATGGTAACTCCCGGAACCGACTCGGGTAAATCAGTCAAGAAAGTCAGCATCCGCGCTAGATTGAATCCTTGCTCACCTTCTGGGAAGGCGGTTCCAACAATTATGTCCTCGACTAGAGTGGGGTCAAGCCCCAGTTTTTCGATCAATCCATCGACTACCATTGCAGCGATATCATCGGGGCGAGTGCGAGCGAGTCCCCCCTTTCGAGCAGGGGTGAAGGGCGAACGTGCGTATCCAGCGATGACTGTCATGTAGTCAGACAACACTCGGTGCAATAATTAAACCGTGGAGTGATAATAATCACAACGGCTACAACAAAATACAGTCGGTGCATTATACAACACCGCCGTGATAAGCCGAATTGCACTGGAAAGAAAGGTTTTTTCGACGAATAACAGAAAAAACACGAAAGGCAAGGTCGATTAACGGAAATTTCAATTTCTTGGCCAAAACTAGGGCCTGTCGGTTCGGCAATTCTTCCGAATGAAGCCGAGACCGGTTTCTGTCACATGTGGGAGGTGGGCCTCGTCGGGGGCCCGACCTCCTCCATCGCTGTGTTGCCACCCTCCTCTAGGCCCTCTGGAGTCTTCGATCTAACATCGAGACTCTATGAGGAACCATAGAGGAGGATGGACAAGTTGATTGCATTACAGCGCAATCAGTTCTGTCTACGTCCAGCTACCAGCATCACTGCTCCGAATACAGCCAAGGCTGCGATTCCTGCTGTGAATCCAGGTAGGCTTGCATCATCATCATCGTCTGGTGTATCGATACTACCAGTGCCGACTACAATCTGACCCTCCATACCTGTAGTTGCGTGTGGCTCGCAAATGTAGTTGAACGTCTGGTCGACATCGAAGGTATACCTGAAGTCGACAGTGGTCATTGACTCACCACTGTATACTCCACCCATGTAGCGGGTTGTATCTCCTTCCTTGGCGATCTGTGCGACATTGTGAGCCATTGACTCATCAGTCCAGACCCAACAGACGGTAGCTCCGACATCTACCTCGAGATAGGGTGTGTCGTATGCCATACCAGATTCATCGATTCCGATTACAGCATCGCATCCTGTTGTGTCAGGAGCATTTGCTGGTGGCATCAGAACCTTGTCGATGACGTGGATGATTCCGTTTGATGCCATTACATCAGCAAGTATGACATTTGCATCGTTAATCATGACACCGTCTCCAACTGTGAAGGTTGCATCATCTCCATTGACCATGGTTGCAGTCATGCCATCAGTGACATCAGCGGCTGCGACTGATCCCGAGTAGACGTGGTATAGTAGGATGTCAGTCAAGGCTGCCTTGCCTTCCTCGTTGTCGAGTGCAGCTAGGTCGATACCTGCAGCGGTGAACGCGTCATCGGTAGGTGCGAAGACTGTGAACGGACCGTCTCCTTGGAGAGTGGTTAGAAGTTCGGCCTGCACTACAGCAGCTACCAACGAATTGTGGATTGTGGTTGCCTGTGCTGTCATTCCAATGTCTACCGCAGGAGTCCACATGTATGACTCACAGACTTCTTGGGTAACCATCGATAGGTCGTGGGACACTGTGTTGTAACAACCAGTGAATGTTTGACCATTCATTTCGTAGTCTACGACATACATGTATGCCATACACTCCTCGAACGATGCTCCGGCCACGAGTGTGTGGGTGGCCATATTGTAGCATATGTCTCCATCTTCTTCTGTTATGTCAGGTGCTGGCATCAGAACCTTGTCGATGACGTGGATGATTCCATTGGTTGCCATTACATCCGCGAGGATGACGTTGGCATCGTTGACCATCACGCCTTCTCCGACGGAGAAGGTGAGATCATCGCCGTTGACTGCTGCTGCTGTCATTCCATCAGTTACAGCTGATGATGCGACACTGCCCGATACAACGTGGTAGAGCAAGATGTCAGTCAGTGCTGCCTTGCCATCCTCGTTGTCGAGTGCAGCTAGGTCGATTCCTGCGTCAGCAAAAGCCTGGTCAGTAGGTGCGAAGACCGTGAATGGACCATCGCCCTGCAGAGTTGTAAGAAGTTCTGCCTGAATCACAGCTGCTACTAGAGAGTCGTGAATACCAGTTCCTTGTGCAGTTGTTGGTATGTCGAAGATATCCGCTGGTGGCATCAGAACCTTGTCGATGACGTGGATTACACCGTTTGATGCAACTACGTCAGCCGTGGTTACGGTCGATCCATCTCCCATAGAGACGGTGCCATCGACTACAGAGAAAGTTAGGTCGTCTCCATTTACCATAGCGACGGTTAGTCCGTCGGTAACGTCAGCAGCGTAGACAGCTCCTGAGTACACGTGGTACAACAGGATGTCAGTCAGTGCTGCAATCTCCGCGTCGGTGTTGAACGAGTCCAGATCAATGCCGGCATCGGCGAAGGCCTGGTCAGTTGGCGCGAAGACTGTGAACGGACCGTCTCCTTGCAAAGTTGCAACGAGATTTGCTTTGTCGAGAGCGGCCACGAGGGAGTCGTGTACACCGGTCGCAGAAGCATTGGTCGGTATGTCTTCGTTCTCATCGGCGACTACGACCGGTGAGACAAGTAGGCTGGCAATCACTAGCAGGGCAATAGAGGCATTTTTGTTACTCATGGCCGAACGTGATTGGATTCACTATTGAAGGAGTGTTTCGGGCCACTATAAGGATGAAACTAATCTTCATATAGGTCTTTGAAGAGTTTCTCTATAGATTTCTCAAGGAAATCAAGAACCTCTTTCTCTGAAACTATCTCTTACGATTGGCTCCGCCTGAGCGATTTCGGGTTCGGTTGCCAGCGCCGCTACGATTGCCTGTGCGATCGCCTCCCCTAGAGCGCTTGTGGCCGCCTCTTCCTGGGGATTTATTTCCACCTCTATTCGATGATTTTCGGCTGCTGCTGCCGCCCCTTCCTGAGAATTTATTTCCAGCCTTATTAGATGATTTTCTGCTGACTCTGTCTTCTACGCCAATGCGGCGTGGGCGACCCCGACGTTGCTTCTTTTTAGGTGCCTTATCGCCCTTCTTCGATTGAGCTTTGGTGGAATGGAATGGATGCTCCTCGTTGACTGGAATGCTTTGTCGAATTGTTTTCTCGATACCTCGAAGATACTCGCCCTCATTCTCATCACAGAATGCAATTGCGATGCCCCCTTGGCCTGCTCGGCCCGTTCTGCCAATGCGATGAACGTAAACCTCGGGCACGTTGGGTAGGTCGTAATTGATGACATGACTGATGTCAGAGACATCGATACCGCGACTGGCGACATCTGTAGCGACGAGAATTTGGAGGGTACCGTTGCGGAAGCGACCCAGGGCGCGCTCGCGTGCGCCCTGACTCTTGTTTCCATGGATGGCGAGAGCTTCGAAGCCATCTCTTTCAAGGAGGCGGACTATCTTGTTGCAGCCGTGTTTAGTGCGGCCGAAGATAAGCATCTTTTCGGGACTTTCTTCGAGTAGAATATGGTTGAGAAGTGGGCGCTTATCGGCTTTCTTTACGAACATGAGAGATTGTTGAATCGCCTCGACAGTCGTCGATTCCGGAGTGATATCAATTCTTTTCGGATCGAATAGCATATCCTTGGATAATGAGACGATTGAGTGTGGCATTGTTGCGCTGAATAGTAGACTTTGGCGCTTTTTAGGTACGTGAGCCAAAATCTTCTGAATATCGCGAATGAATCCCATATCGAGCATTCGGTCTGCCTCGTCGAAAACGAGGAATTCCACCTTTGAGAGATCTACCAAACGTTGGCTCATTAGGTCGAGGAGTCTCCCTGGTGTTGCCACCAATATGTCGACTCCTCGGCGCAAATTCCTCTCCTGCGGTTTCTGACTGACTCCGCCGAACATGACCATGCTACGAATATCGAGTTTGGACGCGTACAATTCGATATTCTCGTGAATTTGTGCTGCCAACTCTCTTGTTGGGCAGAGCATCAATGTGCGAATTTTACGAGGCCCATTGCGAGGTGTTTCGGCCATTATGTGAAGGATTGGGAGGGAGAAGGCCGCCGTTTTTCCGGTACC
>Ga0114933_10001299_pt1 | contig 28055 bp, 21 predicted proteins | sample 4SBtaG_FD_89691 | JGI IMG/M metagenome (GOLD analysis project Ga0114933, IMG submission 89691) | Deep subsurface microbial communities from Kolumbo volcano to uncover new lineages of life (NeLLi) - 4SBTROV12_W25 metaG | ecosystem: Environmental > Aquatic > Marine > Volcanic | place: Kolumbo... | reverse complement strand
AGTCAGAAGCCATTCGTATTCTTATGCCGAAGCTATCGCTGACGGTCAGAGAGGAGCAGATTCAGTCATTTGTTGCGGCCTTGCAATTAGGTCTAAAAGCGCGGTTTGGTGGCAAAGTAGATCATTTAAATATGACTGTCAGTGATGAACCTATACGCGGTTCTACCGAGCGAGCCGGTTATCTGGTCCTGTATGACACGGTGCCGGGTGGTACCGGATATTTACATACGCTATTGGCTGACCCACAAAATCTGATTAATATGTTTAAGCTGGCAAGAGACATTATGGCGGACTGTTCCTGCCAGGAAACACCTGACTTAGATGGTTGTTACAACTGTCTTTACGCGTATAAAAACAGCTACGGAATGGAGAATACTTCCCGTCGAACAGCTTTGGAGATGCTGAACGATGTTTTGGATGAAAATATTGAACTGGAGCAGATATCGCACCTTGGAAAAATCAAAAAGAATGTGTGGGCAGATAGTGAGCTTGAAAGCCGTTTTCCTGAGGCGATTCAGGCACTCAGTCAACATGCGTCCTTGGGTGGCATTCGTATAAGAACGACGAAAGACATTATCAATGGAAAGGTAGGATTCAAGTTAGAAGTTGGTGATTTGATTTATTCTGTAGAGCCTCATGTTCGTTTAGCTAAAGAGCATGGCATTGCTTACCCTTGTGAACCCGATTTTCTTATTTCGTTAGATCGAGAGTCCGAGTTTGATATAAAGGTTGCAGTTTTCCTGGATGGGTATCGATATCACAAAGATATCGTTCATGAAGACTTGATGAAGCGCCAGGGTATCTTTCTATCATCCAATATCCTGACATGGAGTTTGACGTGGCACGATGTTAATCATGTATTTGCCGGTAGTGAGGTCAAAGTACCCAATGCGTTTAGGGATCATATTGAAAATTTTCCATCAGCATTCATTCAAAGAATCAGCGAAGCAAAGGGGCTGGCAGATCACAATCAAGTAGCAGAACTTCAACCGCTGACGATGTTAATGAAATATTTAAGCAAGCCTGATTTAGACAAATGGCGTGGCTATGCCATGTTGCGGTCGCTCAGTTGGTTAAATCAAAAGATTATGCGGGACAAGGATCAGATAGATGGTTTCCTTACTGAATCCGCTTCATGGCCAAGCCAGTTTGTAGACCAATTCGTTGCCGCAGACTTGATCTTTTGTTCCTGCAATATAATCGAAAGCCCTGCTTTCAGTATGACAACCTATATTGCCGGTGGTCAGCAAGCAATCACGACTTTAGAGTCAGGATCGCTTGTCGTCTCAACGATATTTGATCCGAAACTTACAGATGATGAGGCAACACAGCGAGCGTGGCGGAAGTTATTGCAGATTGTGAATCTTGGCCAGTTCCTACCATTATTTTTTGCGGGCACTCGGCAAGGAATGATAGACGGCAATTTCGCTCAACTTAACTGGGGTGAAAAAACACATCCGGTCGAAGACAGTGAATGGGACATGATCATCAATTTGGCGGATGAGGAAGCAGAAGATTTGCTTGCTTCATTGGCTGCCAATGACATCCAACTTCCTGAAGTTGGCTATGAACTTGTTAACGAAAAAGGTGCTGCGATAGCCGAAGCTGAGTTAGCTTGGGCGGCTAACAAAGTGGCTGTAATTCTTGATTATCAACTCGAAGAGAGTAAAGACGTGTTTAAGCAGCACGGATGGAAAGTACTTACGTTGGAAGATGACATGGATGTGATACTTGGTAGTCTGTTAGAAACGAATGCAGGGAGACCATTATAATGGATATTAGAGTAGGTTTTTCAGACGCGTTTTTTGGCGCTTTAACCAAGTTACAGCCAAATATTCAGGCAAAAGTAAATCAACTGGTTTTGAAGTTTCAAACCAACCCAAAGTCACCGGGTTTGAATTTCGAGAAGCTGAACGCGGTAAAAGATAAAAATATGCGTTCCATTCGAGTTGATCAGGCCTATCGGGTAATTTTGGCCGCTCCTGAAGAGGGTAATGTTTACTTGTTTCTCTGGGTTGATCATCATGATAAGGCCTATGATTGGGCAGCAAGTCACCAGTGTAAAGTGAACCCCAATACAGGATCGATCCAGCTCTACTCCACGCAAACAGAATCCGCTCAGAGTGATAAACAAAAAGGTAGTGCGGACAAAGGCCTGTTTAACGACCTAAAAGACCGCCAGTTCCTGAAACTTGGGGTGCCTGAAGAACAGCTTGATATTATTCGATCACTGGACAGTGAGACTGATCTGGATAATGTTCAGGATCTTCTTCCCAGGGAGGCTTACGAAGCCTTATTCTTTTATATCGCGGGCGAATCCTATGAAGATATTCTGCGTGAGCGGGAACTGGAAGGAACAGAAACTTTCGATACGGGGAATTTCTCGGCAGCGCTTGACCGCTTGCAATCTATGGCGCGATTTGTTGTCCCGGCAGATGAAAATGAAATTTCCGAAATGCTCAACGCGTCGCTGGATAAGTGGCGAGTGTTTCTTCACCCGTCGCAGAGGACATTGGCTGAGGGAGTGAAGAATGGCGCTGTTCGGGTTTTGGGGGGCGCGGGTACAGGGAAAACAGTTGCCGCTATGCATCGGGCGAAGTGGTTGTCGAAGAATACTGCGAATAGTCACAAGAAAGTTCTCTTTACAACATTTACTAAAAACCTCGCCGTTGACATCAAAAAGAATCTTGAAAGTATTTGCACTCAGGATGATATGACAAAGATCGAAGTCGTTAATCTCGATCAGTGGGTGCAACGGTTTCTTAGAAAGCACTCCTATGATTTTGAAGTGGTATTCGATGAAAGTGCTTTGGAGGAGTATTGGAAGAAGGCAATATCAGAAAAGCCGGCGGACATCGATTTGTCCGACAGTTTCTTTAAAGAAGAATGGCAGTGTGTCATTCAACCTCAAGGTGTTAAGACTATACATGAATACAAGAAGGCATCTCGAATAGGCCGTGGTACACGGCTTAACCGAGAGCGACGTGTAAATATTTGGCCGATATTTGAAGAATACCGCCACCAACTTAATCGTGCTCGAATAAAGGAAGTAGATGATGCTTACCGAGACGCTGCTGAGCTTATTCAAAATCAAAATATTCTGCTACCTTATTGCTCGGTAGTCGTAGATGAAGCCCAAGATATGGGTGCTCAAGCATTTAAGTTAATTCGGGCACTTATACCCGAAACGGCTAATGATCTATTCATTGTTGGTGATGCTCACCAGCGAATATATGGTCGCAACAGAGTTGTTCTTGGTAAGTGTGGTATCAATATCCGAGGCCGGTCGAAAAAGCTCAAAATCAACTATCGTACAACAGACGAAATCAGACGATGGGCGGTTGGCTTGCTTGAAGGGCGTGCAATTGATGATCTTGATGGTGGTGATGATACAAATGCGCTGTATAAATCGCTAACCCACGGACAAATGCCGATAATTGAACGGTTTGGAAGCTCAGAGGATCAGGCAGGGTTTATAAAAGCGCTACTTGAAAAGTCCGAAGAGCCAATTTCACACTTCTGTGTTGTTGCGCGTACAAATAAGGAAGTGATGTTTATTCAAGAGAAGCTTGAGAATCTAGGTGTTAAAACGGCAATCATAAAACCGAATGAGCCAGAACGTGAGGATGTAGATGCCTTAAAACTCGCCACTATCCACCGAGTAAAGGGACTAGAGTTTAATCAAGTTATTCTTGCTTCAGCAAACGATGGGCTTATTCCGCTAGATTTTGCTTTAAAGGATAAGGCCGATTCTGTATCTAGAGAAAACGCTGATACAGAAGAGCGGAGTTTGGTTTATGTAGCAATTACTAGGGCGCGGAAGTCTGCGTTTGTTTTGAGCTACGGTGCACCTAGTGAGTATTTTATTTAGGTTTGGTTACACAGCTATGACGGCTTAAAAATGGCCTCTGTTGCTGAGTTTCAGGATGCTGGAATGCTCGTTTCCATACCCTTGACCCTAGTGATCATAATTATCTTCAATATGCGAGTACTGACACCAAGGAGCAAACCGAGGAAGACTAGGATAAAGTAAACCGTCTTTATGTTTAAACAAGAAAAACGTTTGGTGCAATGATTTCCATTATCGGCACAGTTGCCGTCAGAATTCTAATGGCGCCATTGTTAATGCTGATGGTATCGTGTAGTGGTCTACGCTCCACACCGGAACCGTTATCCGTGAGTGAAGGGTGCGAACGGCTCAAGGAAGTTATTGGCGAATATCCTGACCGATTCGCATCCTTAAAAAAAACCATGAAGACGCATTACGGGATGCACAGTTGGAGGGCGAAACTGGTTTTCCCCGGCGCCAAGTGCGAAATTATAGAATGGGCGGGTGGAGCAACAAGTTATACGTGTCTATGGAAACGTGACAGCCAAGTATCGGCTCAGGCAGTCTATCAGAAATACCAGCCAATTGTTGAGCGCTGTTTGGGAGAGCATTGGGCGATGAATGAAAACGCAACAAAAAGTGGTGAGCAAACGGTTTTCAGCAGGCGTGGGCAAGCAAGAGTATCGATGCGTTATTTTCGAAATCGAAAATCGTGGTGGACCTCACTTGGAGTCGGTGATGTCATCAAAAATCGCAAGGCCGAGGTTAAATAATCTGGGAGTTCATGCATCCATATTAGGCATGGGCACTCCATTCTGATGGGCACTATCGGTGTCTTAGAAGCAAAAATGCTACGCCGAAAAAAATAGGGGGCAGACCACGTTAAAATAAACTAGAGTACTATTTTTTTACCTTGATTGGTTGCTGGATTATTCTGAGAAAACGCATTACTTGATTCACCGGTATGTATTAATGACAAACCCTGTTCATTTGTTGCTGACTCCAAGGGAAAAGGACAGTGCGGGTCAGTTTACGAAACGGCTAGGGTAATACTGTCCCTATTTGTTCCTAATAGTTGGGAGGGTTCGCAATGATCACCTTTTTCCTGGCTTCAGGTGTTTTCCACAGCAGGATAAACATGTATGTCCTGTTGTGGAAAGGGAATTGAAATCCCAGCCCTATCAAACTCTTCTTTCACCTGCCGAGTAATATCCCAATAAACATCCCAGTAATCTTTGGAATTTACCCAAGGTCGAACGATAAAATCGACCGATGACACGCTCAGTTTATGCACTTTTATCAGCGGCACGGGATCATCGAGTATGAGTTGATGATGGCTAATTATCTCGTGTAATACGGCTTCTGCTTTAGTAATACTATCCGTATAGCCAATTGCAAACACCATGTCTATTCGACGCAATCGTTCAGCCGTAACATTGGTGATAATATCACCCCATATTTTGTTATTGGGAATGACCATGCGCTGATGATCTATGGTTAAAATAGTGGTCGATACCAAATTCATTTCTTTAACTTGCCCTGAGATATTGGCCACATCGACAAAGTCCCCAATATCATAGGGGCGGTAGACCAGAATCATCATGCCGGATGCAAAATTAGACAATGTGTCCTGTAATGCAAATCCGACCACAAAACCCATGACTCCCATGCCCGCAAGCAAGGGGCCAATTTCTATGCCCAGCTGAGATAAGGCAATAACCAATCCGATCAGCATAACCGTCTTTGAAGCAATGGAACGACAAAAGTTCTTCAGCAATTGAGACGAATGCGAATCGGAGGTCATTGTTAATCTATCAACAAAACGGCTAACGATTCCGGCTAAAATTTTGAACACAAGTAAAGTCAATATAAAAACGATGACCCTGAAGGTAATAACCGGCAGATTATCATCCAGCCAAGTCATAGTTTTATTAGCAAATGACTCAAAACTTCCAACAACAGCCTCGGTATTGACGTTTTCGTTAAGGATCTCGCCTGTGGCAACGACTAACACTTTACCAAATTCGGTTGTTTCCAAACCTTGCTCGTTCATCAGGCCAACCATATTTTCAAGATTTGATGCCGTTGCAGTCTTACGCAATTCAAGCTCATAAAGTTGTTGGGTTATCAATTTCCGTTGTTCTTCACTGGCATTGGCCAAGCGATTATCAAGAAATTTTGTGGCATCTAGCATTATTTGAATACGGCCAGCTAGACCAATAGACCTGAACTGTATCAGCTGATTAAGTTGATCATTATCCTCATCCATATCCAGTTTCAGGGTATTCCCCCTCCGAATATTTTTTTGCCATGCCTTAATTAACGCATCCATCTTCTGTTCAGCTCTATCAATGGCGAATATCAAAGAATCATCCTTAGTTTCTTTATTTCGCATTTTAGTAACGATACCTTTCAACATTTTAATTTCCTGTTGAAGCACAATTGACTGTTCCAGAATAATGGTTTGGATGGCTTTCAGAGGAAGGCCAATATATCTTTTGTCTTTATCCAATATTGTTTTTATTTCTATTAACCGATCCAGTTTGCTACGCAAATTACCTTCAATATTGCTGATCAGACTGATAAACAAAATGCGATCGACCTCCAAATTATTTTTTACATGGGCTTTTAAAGCCGTAGCTTTTTTGGATAGCGTATCTATATCCGCAAGCAAAGTTTTGCTTTCCAAAACCAACACCTCAGGTGTTGCTTCGGTTTTGGGTGCATCTTCCAGCGGTTGATTTTGAGCATTAATACTCTTGCTGCCAGTTATTAAAACCAGAATAAAAAGGGGTACAACTATGGGAATTGGCTTCATTTTAAAAACTCTATAAAGATACTGTTTACTGTTATGATTGTTCGAAGGGAATCCCGAGGCCAAACTCCATAGATAGCCTTTTGACTTTCTATCGGGACCTTGAATACCCGAATGCCGATAAGTATTGAGAACGCCACAGTAAACGTGGTCTGTCCCGAATTGTTTTTCCAGTCAATAGGGTAAATATTGTATCTGATCGGAAAAAAGTGTGTTGTGCTCCAAATGCGATTAGGTCGGTAATTTGTTTTGGAAGTACGCGTTGTTGCTTTCAATAAAGTGAGTGTAACCACGTTATCCTCTTGAAAGAAGTTGACGCGTTAATATCTCCTGGAGCCATATAATCCGACTCATACTCCCTCCTTTCGGGTAAAGTTAAGCCGAAAAAAATTAGCTCCTAAGAGGATTCAACCAAGTGCTTGCAACGTAGCGGTCGGTTATTTACTATTTAAGCGACTAGTACCTCAATCCACAAACCATCAATTAAATTTGAGGTTTAAGTGGGAAATTGTGTTAAACAAGCTTGAAAGGTGTCCCATTTTTGTATTTGCTTGCCTTGTTATTGATCAACTAACTCTTTCTCTATCGGTTATTGATGGATTAAGGTATTAGTGCTCAAGATGTCCTATCCTACACCATCGTCAAAAAATGCATCTTTTCATATAGAGCAAAACGAACAAGGAGGACTTTTGCTGAACCTTTCCGGTCAATTCGATGCAAAAACAGTCGGACGGATCTGGAATAGCATGCTGAAGCAAGTGGATAGCTTTCAACCCCAACGGTTGCAAATATGCGCATCTGAAATCAGTTACATTGACGGGGCAGGTATCGCACTATTACTGGAATTAAAGGCCTGCCAAACAAAACGGGGACCGGACTGCGAATTTGAAATCAGGAGTTTGGCAGAGGAATTTCAATCTCTATTCGAAATTTATACCCCTAAGGTTCCAATGGATCAATTGGTCGCCAAGCCGTCCGATGGCAGCTTTATAGTACAATTTGGCCGAGCCGCTGCCGGTCTAGGCAAGGACATTACCGGATTGGTTGTTTTTACCGGGGAGTTAGCGCAGGCTACGTTTCGTGCCCTTACGCATCCTGGTGAGGTGCGCTGGAAAGATGCTTTGCGCATTGCCGAAGAAGTGGGCGTCAATGCCCTGCCAATTATTGCGCTGATTGGTTTTTTGTTAGGTTTTATTCTCGCCTTCCAGTCGGCTATTCCCATGCGTCAATTCGGTGCCGAGATTTATGTAGCTAACCTGGTGGGACTCTCTACAATACGGGAGTTGGGGGGGTTGATGACCGCAGTTATCCTAGCTGGCCGTTCGGGTTCCGCATTTGCCGCAGAATTGGGTACCATGAAAGTCAGCGAAGAAATTGATGCTCTGACTACCATGGGGTTAAATCCTATTCGTTTTTTGATCATTCCGCGGCTGATCGCTGCTGTTTGTATGATGCCTGTGTTGACTATTTTTTTCGATCTATTTGCACTGATTGGCGCTGGAATGGTCATGCTCGAATTAGGGTTTCCGCTCGTAACCTACCTAAACCAGCTAATTGGTTCAATTAGCTATATTGATCTGATAGGTGGGCTGTTCAAAGCCTTCGTATTTGGTATTTTGGTTGCCGGGATAGGATGCCAACGGGGTCTGCAAACACAAACTGGTGCAGCCGCTGTCGGTGTCGCGGCCACTCGTGCAGTGGTCAGTGGGATTATTTTGATTGCAATCAGTGACGGTGTATTTGCAGTGATTTTTTATTTTCTTGGGATTTGACTGTCATGTATAAAGGCGACGACGTCCCTATTCGAGTAGAGCACCTGACTGCCAAATATGAAGGACGAATGGTGCTGGACGATTTGAGCTTTTTCGTAAAAAAGGCAGAAATTTTCGTTATCCTGGGTGGTTCCGGTTGTGGCAAAAGCACTTTGCTCAAACATATATTCGGTCTCTACAAGCCTGCTTCCGGCCAAATCTATGTCAACGGTACTGACATTGTAAAAGCGGGGGAGGCGGAACGTGAATCAATTTTGCAGCAAATTGGTGTTGCGTTTCAGGGAGGAGCTATGTTCGGATCGCTGAACCTGCTTGAGAATGTTCGATTACCCCTAAAAGAGTTTACTGACCTACCTAATGATGCCATTGATAGAATTGCTTACACAAAGCTTAATCTAGTTGGCCTGGGTGAATTTTGTTATCACATGCCATCCGAGATCAGTGGAGGTATGCTCAAACGTGCGGCTTTGGCGCGAGCCATGGCATTGGATCCTGAAATCATTTGTTTAGATGAACCCTCCGCTGGCCTTGATCCTATTACCTCAGCAGATCTTGATCAGTTGATCCTGAATCTAGCACGCAGTCTTCACATCACATTTTTAATCGTATCCCATGAATTAGCGAGTATTTATTCGATTGCAGATCGAGTCATTATGCTTGATGTGCTAACAAAAAAAATTGTAGGTTTTGGTCCGCCTGCAGGTTTGCGGGATACCAGCGACAATCCATGGGTACGTCAGTTTTTTAATCGCCAGCCAAGCAAAAAATTTGCTGGCAAGGATGTCATTAATGGCTAATTCTTCGCATTATTTTAAACTCGGTTTATTTGTTTTGGTGGGTATTACATTGGTAACCACTGGAATAGTGATTTTCGGAGCCAGAGCGTTATTCGAAGATAAATTTCATCTTGAGACCTATATTGATCAATCTGTTCAAGGTTTGGAGGTGGGTTCCCCGGTGAAGACCCGCGGGGTGAAAATTGGCAGTGTAGATCAGATCATTTTGCTCGGGCACATATACGACCTAGACAATTTGCTTGATTCTTTACATCCTGAAGAAGCACAACGTTATGAACGTTATGTTTATGTGCGAATGGCGGTCGATCCAAAAGCTGTCCGTATACCCTCCGAAAAAAAGATCAAACAACAGATCAAAAAAGCGGCCGAATTTGGTATGCGTGTGCGGCTCGCATCACAAGGCATTACAGGTGTGGCGTACATTGAAGCCGATTATGTTGATCCGGAAAAGTATCCAATCGAGGAATTTCCCTGGAAGCCAAAATACCCGTACGTACCCTCAGTTCCGAGTACCATGTACGAAATGACCAATTCCATCAAAGATGTTTTAGAGAAATTGGAAACCATCGGAAGTGGGGTCAACCACCTAACCGAGCAGATATCCCTGGTCTTCGATAAGTCAAATCGACAAAATATAGCTCGGACTTTGGAGAGCCTGGAAAATCTATCGGCGAATTTAAATCAAGGTTGGGTTCGAAACGAACCACAACTGAAACAATTGATAAGCGAGCTTAGGATGGCTGTAAACAATATTAATTCACTAACCGAACAGGTTTCGATGGTTGTTGATGAGAGGAATCGGCAACACCTTGCGGAAACCCTGGATAATATTGCGGCTGTATCCTACAAATTGGATCAGGGCTTGGCCGAAAATGAACCCAAAATGAGCCAACTGATGGTGGAAATAAGAGTGACGTTGAAGAGCTTGACTCGATTACTTGAAGATATTGGACGACAACCAAATATTATTCTGTTTGGGCGTGAAGTCAATCTCGGACCGGGAGAGGGTAAAACAAGATGATCGCTAGTACAATCAAAATAAAATGGTTCCACCGTGTACCGAAGAATATACTCGTTGTTCTTTGCAGGTGCTTTTTTGTCTGTGTGGCGTCGGTATTGGCGGGTTGCGGTGGATTGCTGGGCTTGAATGGGGCGGATTCGCCTATTCAGAGTTTTGTTTTCGATACGCCTGCGCCCGAAAACAAATTGAAATCTCCAGGGGATCATCCGTTGATTCGTATCTTAATGCCGTCCAGCAATGCTGTCTTTGACACAACGCAAATGGCATACATGGAACGCGATCACGAAATGAATTTTTTTGCCCATTCAGCTTGGATAGCGAGACCAGCTGAGATGTTGTTACCGCTTATTCTTCGGGATCTGGAAGCAACTGGCGAGTTTGAGATATCCGTTCAGGTGATCGGCGTCGAAGCGGATTTTCATGTCCACACATTAATTCTGAATGTTTATCAGGACTTTAGAAAAAAGCCGAGTATTGTTCAGGTGAGCATTAAGGTCGCAGTGGTTGAAGCTGCAACGCGTCAGTTGCTCGGTGCAAAAACCTTTGTTGAGATCGAACCTGCATCCTCAGATGATTCATACGGAGGTGTGAAAGCGATCAATCAAGCACTCGCCCGTATTATGAGGAAGTTGGTTGATTTCGTGCTTGTGAGCGCTGAGCAACGGAGCTAGTACTTCGATCCATAAATAATCATCTTTTTTCGCTGATTAAAATGGCCGACAGCAGCATTGCAATTACACGACAGAATCCAACTTTACCGACGCGCGTGCCCGGCTGTGGTCTATTGATCTTTAGCGTTGATTGTTTGAGCTGATTCTCCTGGGCTTCCAGGTTAATTTGTCCAAACACCGGATGAACAATCCCCTATATCACTTCGTTCATTTTCTGAGTCTGTCATGAGTGTATACGGCAACAAAAATACATCAGAACTAGCTGAAAATACCAAATCTACGGAATTGCTGATTAGAATGAAAGGATAGACAAAAACAAACACGAAAGGCTGGCCCATCCCCAAAGTTTCCGTTTCTTCCACTAATTTTCCGGATCCACAGTACCACGCTGACAAATTATTTGTTACTCCGGAAAAAGAGTGACCTTTTAGCCGATCTTCTTTATTTGCAGTCAATGTTGAACATGCGGATAGAGCAAACAGAATGCAAATTAATATTAATCTCATGATATTCTTTTTATATCTCTTATGTTAGATTGCAAAGACACACCAAAATGCGTATTAGCAGCGTAGTCCAATTGTTTTATGGGCGTTACTAAATGTAGAGAATTGAACGATAATTTCTGGTAAATTGCAATCTTTTTTGTTTAGAGGTCTTGCGGGGATGACCCGCTTGTTTTAATAAAAGCGACCAAATAGCGTTACGGTTTTAGTTTAGTGTGGTACATCGCCCATCGTCGGCTTCCGGCATCGGCTGGGCTCTCTTGCAAAAAGGGGATTCCATATCGACATCGAACACTGTCCTAGCGAACAACTTAGCGAGTAGATTCCAAGTATCTCATTGCCCATATTAGCAATACTGAGTGCCAGATTAAGATTTGTAATGGCCTCGACAAGGTCGGGGTGTTTCAAAACCTCTATTCGAAGCAGAGTAATGGTTTTGACCATGAAAAGTGCTGCCGGGACGCCCTTTCCAGAGACGTCGCCAATGGCAATGCAAATTCGCCGTTCATCTAGGGGGAAGGCATCGTAAAAGTCTCCACCGACTTCTTTAGCAGGTTGCAAGTGCACACTAACATCCACTTGCGGATAGTTCGGAAACAATGGGTTTTGCTGGGGAAGCATACTCGCCTGTATATCGTGGGCAATCTCCAGTTCTTTTTCCAGATGCTGCATGCGTAAATGCTGTTCTAGCCCGTGCTGTATAGCGAGGTTACGGACTCGCATTCGTTCCGCCATTTGTCGCAAAAAGTTACGTGCTGCTCCTGGGATTTGGAAGAATTCGGACCATAAAAGTTCTTCGTGAATACAAAGAACAACGCTGGGTATCTTGGCTACCACAAAGGCTGTAGGGGGTTTACCGTCGATGATCGAGATTTCACCTACACATTCACCTGGTTCGATAAGAAACCCTTTTTCGTTTTCGACAGATTCAATGTGGACCTTTAGTAGACCATCTACAAGGAAATAAAGGTAGTGATTTTCCTCTCCAGGCGACAGCAATACTTCCCCTACCACAATGGCGCGTTTCTCGCCCTTACTTAAAAGTGGTTCCAAATCTTTAGGCGGGAGCCCGAAACAGAATGGCTGGTTCGAGATAAAAATAGTTTGGCGTCGTTCAGCGCGTTGTCGGCGATTTTTTTGAATTATTTCCCCACAAGCGAGTTTAAGCGGGAATATAGGTTTAAGGATGGCATAGGGTCGATCACCCTCACAAGTTTTATTCATGTATTTTGGGTTCAATTACTGCCTAATGTTAACTTGTTAAGATTATCGACGCTAAACTTCAGAGCTACTGAGGGTAGTTATCCTCACTAACGGTATATGGGGTGTTTTTCATTGGATTATGCCTGAACTAGATGTCGGTGGTACCTATGGCGTCATCAATGTTGTCGAGAACGGTCAGGATGGTTAAAAACCCACTAATTTCGAATACCTCATGGATATGCTCTTTAAGGCCACAAACCACGAATGTTCCTCCTTCGCTTTGCAGACGTTTAGCCCCCATCAATAACACGCGCAAGCCAGCACTGGAGATGTAGTCCAAGTTTCCAAAATCGAGAATGATCTTGCTATTGCCAGCATCAATCTTGCCCATCAATTGTTGCTCGAAAGATTGCGAAGTCATGCTGTCTAGACGGCCTTCTACGGACAGTATGGTAGCTCTGTTAGTTTCTGTTTCACGAACATGCATGATTTTAATCCAACTCAATAATTTATAGCGATAATACTACATGCCAGAGAAAGTTTTACCTAACTGGATATGATTTTGATCGTCTAATCTTTTGTATTTCACCGTATCCATAAATTCACGAACGAAGTGGATGCCAAGTCCTCCTACACGTCGTTCTTTCAAATTCGATACTAAGTCGAATTTAGAAATTTTAGTTGGATCGAAGGGTAAGCCATCATCACAAACGTAGGCAGTTAGTTGGGGACTATCGAATATTAGGGTCAATCTGATTTGATGTGGCTGATCATCTTGATAGGCATAATGAATAATATTGGTAATAAGTTCATCAAGGACCAGATTTAATTTGAATGTGTCCTTCGTATTGAGTTTTGCCTGTTGTGCAAATGACTCGATATATCCTGTAAGGCGGTTTAATTCAGAAAGCTGATTATCTAAAGTGAAAACTTTTTTTAAGCGCATGCTTAGTCTGCTATCCACTACCCATAACCATTAGGTGTATCGCCGTTTTCCCAGGGATTATCCTTCATCGTATAGATATTTCTTGATATTGTTGGACCTTTCTTCTTTAATGAGCGCCTGATTTTATCCCAGTAAAGGCATGATTTTGCTGTGCGCGAGCTAAGGATAAAATTTTACCTCAATTTTTCTAATTTAGCAGGTTGTTAGGCATGTCGACCCAAGCAGGCATTAGCAGTAAGAATCAACTGCGATATGATGTGTATGAAACGCCACCTTTTGGGTTGTCAACGCTGTTGGCAGTACAAATCGTATTGCTGATTGTTCCGGGTATCGTCTTGACTCCGGCAATAGTCTTACGTGGTGCTGGTATGCCAGAAAGTATGGAAAGCTCTGTTATCTTTTACGCTTTGCTGGTGAGTGGGGTTACTACTATATTGCAAGCGCGCAGGGTATGGCGCCTTGGTGCTGGGTATATACTTTTAATGGGGACCTCCGGTGCTTTTATAGCGGTGGGCATAACTGCACTAGAATACGGGGGTATGGGGTTGTTGATGACCTTAATCGTCGTGTCATCGTTAATTCAATTTGTTTTTGCTAATAATCTTGGCTTGCTGCGGCGAGTTGTGACACCTTTGGTTGGTGGTACGACTATCATGCTATTGGCGGTCACCGTTATGCCAATTGCCTTTAAACATTTTCCCGCTGCTGGCCAAGGTGATCATACTTATGAAGCACCTTTGGTGGCCTTTGTAACGCTGGCAAGTATTCTTTTATTGTCTTTTTTTGGTAACCGTAATCTTAGGTTATGGGCGCCATTGATTGGCATAGTTCTGGGCTCGATTTTAAGTTATTTTTTTGGCGACTTAAATCTTGATCGGGTGAGTGCAGCTGAATGGGTTGGTGTGGCAGAGATACGATGGTCGAGCTTTGATTTGTCGTTTAAGCAATACTTTTGGGTTTTACTTCCAGCATTTCTCATTGTGACGATAGTGGGTGCTATTGAAACTTATGGTGACGCAATAGCGATACAGCATATTTCCAATCGTACGGAAAAGCCAATTGACTTTCGAGCCGTGCAGGGAGCTTTATATGCTGACGGTTTAGGCAATTTTTTATCGGGTTGTCTTGGTACTATGCCCAATACAACTTATTCCACCAGTATTTCTGTAGTAGATATGACGGGGGTCGCGGCTAGAAAAGTAGGTGTTCTTTGTGGCGCGGTGATGCTGCTATTGGCTTTTCTACCAAAATTATCTGCTGCCATCTTATCGATCCCTAAACCAGTAGTTGGTAGTTATTTACTGGTGCTTATTTTATTACTTTTTATGCATGGTGTTCGTATGGTAGCCAGCGATGGCCTTAGCTATGAAAAGGGTTTTATTGTCGGCATGGGGTTTTGGCTCGGCACTGGGTTTCAGCAAAAAGCAATATTTTACAACAGTATTCCTGGTTGGTTGAAGCCAATACTTGATAATGGTATGACTTCAGGGACATTGATAACATTGCTACTTGTTGGTCTTTTATCTATACGCCGGGGGAAGAAAGCCAGCATTAAAACGGAATTTTCACTAGATTCGCTGTCGGAAATACAAAAATTTATTGAAGGTTTTGTAAAAATAAATAAGTGGGACCAGCGCATCATCAATCGAATTCATCTAGCGGCGGAAGAAACATTGTTGGGTTTAGTAGAAGTACACAGTGAAAAGGTGATGAAAAAGCCAACAACGTTTCGAATGGAACTCCGTGTCGTGGATAATATGTTGGAAATGGATATTGCCATTGCCGCGATTGACAATAATATAGAGGCGTTAATCAGTGTGGCGAAACTATCTAATCAAATCCCGATGAATCAATTGCCGTTTAAAATACTTAGTAATCTGGCCGATGATATACGCCATTATCAATTTCATGGATTGGATTTTATTTGTTTAAAAATCAGGTGTTTTTAGCCATTGAAGGGGGGTGCTCAAATTTTTGCACCCAGACTTGCAGAACGCTGGTCGTATTGTTTTCGTTACCTTTGTTTATCGCTTTGGTTCGGTGCCAAACGCCAATTTCCTATAGTTCTCACCAACTAAACCAAACAAAGATTTAAGCCGGTCCATATGGTTGGTGGAGGAAAACAGCAGGGCTTTTGTCTCAGTATCTAGGTCTGCCTTGGGACCTAGGTATTTTTCTCGGATCGACGCCAGGCCACTCGTTTCTCCTGAGGTCATGCAACGAAACATGGCCATCTCTTCATCATCGCATGTCTTTGCTAGATCAATCAGGGTCAGTAGGATGGTATCCATGCCTTCAACCGCTGTTTCTGATAGGCGACGTGTCTGTTCATTCATAGCGAGCGCTTTGAGTTCTTGTCCCAAATCCTCCAAGGCCTCATTCATAGAAATTAGTTGGTGCTGATTATCTAAAAGTATATTGAGGCGTTCATATTCGTTATGGGAAAGCTTAGGGTTTTCCATGGCCTTGCAGATGGCATCGCCAATAATTTCGCATAACACCTTAAACGAGTCGTGCAGCGCTTTAATTTCCATGATGTCCTTATTTTCCCTCAAGCCGTTGAAAGAAGTTACCATGATTTCCAGCAAGCGTGCTTGCTCTTGCTCGATCTTCTTGATTGCCTGGGTTGGTTGATGTAACGAATAGTTATGTAAGAACTGAAGTTTAGAAGTCTCCAGGGCCAGTAATCGTGAGCGGATAAGCTGATCAGTTAATACCGCTGCAGTATGGGTATTTCCATCAAGTAGTAGTTCGTGATTAAACTCTTCTAACAGGTGACATTCCTCTTCTGTGGGTACCTTGGCAATCACTGGAATATCGGGGCTGATCAAGGTAATTGCCGCACTAGCTTGCTGCACCTCCTCAAAGTCATCCAAGGCCAAGATAGTATTCATCGCGTCTTTGATTTGCAGGCGATTGAGCAAAACTCGATCTGAGGAATCGCCGAATACCACGCTCTTACGAGCCTCCTTAGCTCTTACGTAGCCCTCGGTGTTATTAGTAACGATCACATGATTGATGTCGGCTTTATCCAACATATCAGATACTACCCGGCCAAAAGCACCGTACCCACATAGTATTACATGACCGCCGATAACGCTGGCCTGGTCTAGAGAATCCTTTTCAATCTCACCTTTTATGAACAGTCCAACGATAGCATCCAGATTGTTTAAAAGTAGAGGGGTAATAATCATAGATAACACAATTGCAACCATGACTATTTGTACCAAGGTGGGGTCCAACATCTTATTGACCAACAACAAGGAAAAAACCACCAAGGTGAATTCGCCAATTTGCGATAGCGTAATAGCGGTTTTGAGTGCAGTCTTATTGCCACTGGTATAAACCAGAATGGCAAATGTTATTGTTGTTTTAATAAACATAACCCCGAGACAGATCATTCCCACTGATAAGATATTGACGATGACCACATCGAAATCGATCTGGAGTCCTACCGTGACAAAAAATACACCCAGTAATAGATCCCTAAAGGGAATTAAATCGGCTTCTACTTGATACTTGTAAATGGTATCGGCAATCATCGTCCCAGCGATAAAACCACCTAAAGAGTATGAGAAGCCAAAGGAATGGGCAATGTAGGATGCCCCCACCACAGTGAGGAGGATTGAGCCCATATAGATTTCTTTAGAATCGGCATTTGACACCGTTTTGAATAGATGGCCCAGTAAAAACTTACCAATGACGATCAACATTCCGAGAGTAATCATCGCATTGATGGCTGTCTCGGTTAGAAGTTCTGCTAGGGATTTATCCTCTCGGGTAAAGATGGTTATCATCAACAGAATAGGAATGACTGCTATGTCTTGAAAGATAAGTATTCCCACAGCATTGTGTCCATAGCCTGTCTTGATTTTTCCTGATTCATTAAGGACTTTTAATACGATAGCTGTAGATGATAGTGCTAGACCAGCTCCCATGATAATCGCTGACTTGTAGGGTATATCGAAACACAGCTGAATCAGGATTGCTAATATCGCTCCAGTGAGTATCACCTGTAGCATGCCGAAGAGGAACACTTCACGCCTCATACTGACTAGGTGAGAGACAGAAAACTCTAAGCCAATGGTGAACATCAAAAATACCACACCAAACTCGGCGATGTGCTCTAGAGATTGATTATCCTGTAGAGAGATTCCAAAGAGATTACCAACAATGACACCGGTAATGATGTAACCGATGATGGTTGGCATATTGACCCTCTTCAACACAATATTCATTGCCGTAGCAATAGCAATAGTGGTAATGAAGATGGGGGTAAAGCTCTGCATTAATGTTTCCTAAGGATGGATTGGGTTGTATTCCCTGCACTAACAGGGAGGTCACCGTCTTGTATAAGGTCATATGCCGTTAGCGACCAGAAGTAAAGCTTTTGTGGACTCAAAATTCAAGCGAGTTCTTACCATCTGAACAAGAATAGAGTCGACAAAGATTCTACCGCACCTACCTTAATTATGAGAAGGAATCGATGAAGAAAAACAAAACAGGGATGAGCACCGTAGAAGTGAGACAGACTAGGATAAGATAGACTTTGTTTAGTGCTTTTCTGATGAAGGGGTACCTATTCAGGTACAAATAGATGCGTGCTCTGTCTCAATTAAGAGGTAAAATTATTGTTCATTAAAGAAAAAAACCATGTATAAGCGAAATACCGGGTTATTCAAATAACCTATGTATTGCGGTCTTGTTACTTCTTATAATCAGACGGTTGTTGCGCTATCGGCAGATATTAAGGTCACAGATTCAAGAATTATTTTATCTTCAATAAGATTGAACTGGACAGCAGTGGTAAGTAGTATGAAAATTATCGCTCTATTGGTGCATTTTTGACTATCAAGGTGTTTATTTTTCCTATTCTCTGCATTGCAGAGGGCTGCGGAAATGGCAGATAAACTGCTTAGTCAAAAGCGCAAAATTTCCTAATTACCATTGATATCCGAGCTTTACCCGGTAAGTTGTATCCAGTCTGTCGACATCGTCAGCTGGTGCATTGTCATACTCTGTTCGTATTTCCGTACTCGCAACCAATCCCAGTAAAAGAGGCACGCGGAAACCCGTCCACCCATCGAAAACGACATCATCTATGTCTTCGAAATTCCACAATCCTGAATGCCTATGATAAAACTGAATGTATTCGCCGAATACATAAACATCGAAATCGTTACTCCAGGATAATGACCAGTAGTCATTGTCGTCTGCTTCTCTGAAGTCCTCTAAAGTTCTAGAAGGTCCAATTGAGGAATTAAGATTCATCTTCTTAGTTTCGAAAAACTGGTAGCCGACAAAGGGACCCGCCGAAACTCGTAGTTTAAGATCCTGGAATTGATCTTGTTCAACTCGAGTGGACCCGCCAATAAACCATTTTTTGGAGAGAAAATAGTCATACTTAGCAGAAGCATCCCAAGCGTCCGCCGTTGTCTCTCCTCGATTTTTGTCTTTTTCTATATGCCCACGAAGCGTGAGGCGATCGTTTTTTCTTCGGAATAATAAGTTTCCATCAATATCTAATTCATCTTTGTCCGTGTTGCCACGCTGTGATTTAAGGGCCAAATTGACGGCGCCCGAAATCTGCATAGATTCCCCCAGCTGCCAGGCGGCTGGGTTGATAAACGCTAGCTCCTTGTGGTTGTAAATTATTGGAGGCTTACTGGGTTCAACCTCAACTATCATAATTTCGTCTTGATTTTTGACAAACTGTGTCATGACGGTTTTTTCGTTTTTGAGCAATATTTTTACCGGAATCTGGGTTCGGAGTTCACTTATTTGGTCCCACTTAATGTGTACTGTACCAGCGTACGTAGTTTCAAACTTTAGAATGCCATCTTCCTCATTGACCACCTTGCCATTCAAACGCGAACCATCTTTAGTAATGAGTTCATCGCCTAATGTAATTTGTCCGGAAAGGGATATCGACACGAATAGAATTAGATAGATGATGAATTTTTTTATCATGTTATTTTTTTTACTTGAACAAGAACGGGTTCGAATATTATCTTGGGTAGAGCGAGCACAAAAACTGGGATAGATTTAGTTTAATCGGTCAATTCACTACCCTATTTATCAAAAAAAGAACGCCCCTGTCGACCTTTATTGCTGGTATCAACTCATCCCAAAGTGGGTGATGCCCTCCCAGTTGGAGGCAAATGAATTGGCTATAGATGCTTACAAGTTCTGAACAAACTCCGTTCTTTGGTGTAAGAAGTTGCCTCCCAATTCAAAGGATGAGAAACAATTTGCGATATTTGTCTCTCTGACAAAGATTAGGAATACGCTTTGGTAGGTCGCTACAGTGGATGTCCAATCGGAGGGCTCTACCTCTTTGATCACTATTGAGCAATACCAACATTGGGGCCAAATAAATTTTGTGGGTGCGATAGGCGCTGCTGAAAAAGGGCGCTCGTGTTTTTTCTTCCAGACTTTTACGAGTCTGCGGTCTATCAGATTGATGGTTTAATAGCAATCGTTTTTAAAAAACTTTTAAAGATTTGTTTCACCCGGTCAAAACACTAAAAGACGGAAGCGAAATTGAATGGAAGCACCGAATGATGAAAACATTATTCCAGGGGGTACGTCCCGACAACCAAACCCTGGATTGAGTCAAATGAATGTATTATCAAAAAACTGGAGATTTTTTTATGAGTACCAAGTTGAACCCAATTTTTTCTCGTCTCGCCCTCGGATTGTCTTTAGTCGGTGTTTTTACGAATGCACACGCTACCGATGAACCGTTTAATGTATCCATGACCCTGTTGGCTCCGCTTACTATTACCGAATTAACGGCACTTTCCTTCGTTGATACCAACGCGGGTAGTGCGACGACGGTTGTGACAGCCCCCTCCGATGCACTAGCGGCCAGCTTTAGTGCAACAGGTACACCACTTGATTCAGCGACAGGAAGTGTTGTTGAAGCCAGTATTACCATGACTACTGGGGGTGGTGGCGCCACCGAGCAGATCGTTGTTGATACCTTTACAACAGGTGGTGATATGGACGCAGCCGGTGCAACGACATTCGATGCGGCTGGCAACATTGCCGATCTTCGTGTTGGTGGTACGGCTAATATTGATGCGACAGATGTTGCTGGTATCTACAGCGGCACAGCAACCTTTCGTCTAATCTATTAAATTTTAATTAGATATCTCGGAGGATGGGTTTACACTGTTTTCTAACAGTGTCAATTGTGAGAACAAGAGGCACTTTGGGGATTCCTTGTCCCCGAAGTGTTTCCACGTTATTTAGAGTTGAAGTCTGCGTGCGCTTGAAAGCCGATACCAGAATTTGCTATGGAGAGTAAAGTGCATGGACCAATTGTTCCGTTCCAAGGGCTTTTTAACCGCCCTTTTCGCAATGCTGTTCGGTACATGGTTTGGCATGGCGAAGTTAGCTTACACTTCGGATGCACCTTTTAATGTCTCCATCCGGCTGCTAAGCCCGATCACAGTCACTACTGACTTGTCTTTGACCTTTCCTCCCATTTTATCAGGTACGCAAACCGATCTTACGGTTAACCCCTCTGATACAAACGCTGCCGTGTTTATTGCGGTCGGCTCACCCGATATGCAGGTTGTTGGGGGCATAGTGGAAAGCAGTATTGTAATGATCGCCGGATCTGGTTCAGCTAATGAACGAATACCTGTCGACAGCTTCGTAACGGGCGGCGATATGGATACCGCAGGTACCGCATCGTTTAGTAAATCTGGCACTTTAGACGACTTGAGGGTTGGTGCCACAGCACACATAAAAAATAATACCTTACCGGGTGCCTACTCCGGTAACGCAACTTTTAGATTGCTTTATAAGTAGGCCTTTGTTTTATTGGGAGATGAATATGAACAACACGAACCTTTTGCCTACCTTTTCAGCGCATATTGCTCGATTGTTTGGAGTATGTTGCTTGCGATCCTTATTAGTCCTGACAATCCTATTTATGCTGGTATTTGTCGAAACTGCCCAAGCTCGGAATTCATTTCTGGTGGCGCCTGGGCGCGTGGACGTCGATCTATCCAGACCAAAGACTCAATCGTTCATCATAACCAATAACGGTGACGATAAAATTCGGTTATCGATTGATCCGGTCTATTTCGCGGTAGATAGCAAATCGCTTGCTGCGGGTGAACCGATCAGTGAAAATAAGGTAGGTTATGACGATTTGCATCAGTTTATCCGCGTCAGTCCGCGCGCCTTATCCCTGCAACCCGGCCAACGTCGGGATATTCGTATATCAGTACGGGCGCCGGGTGACTTGGTTCAGGGTGACTATCGCGCTCATTTGTTGGTTCGCATGGTCGAAACTGCCATGACCGTGGGCTCGGGCAATCCGAAGGATCCCAATTCCGTTGGAATGCAACTGAATATCAAAATGGAAACCGGTGTGGCTCTCTATGGACATATGGGCGATCGTGATCCAAAAATTGATTTTCAGTGTCGCCATGATGAGTCGGGCAATGTGTTGATTCAGGCAACTAATACCAGTCCCTGGTTGTTTGATGGTTGGGTCCGTGTATTTTCCAAAGGCGCCGTAGAAGGACGGGCGCCGTTGCATGAATATCGCTTGCGTAGTATTCGGGAAAGCCGCATCGAAACTAACACACTTTGGAAACATGCTGCCGATGATCTGGAAATTCTCTGGGAAGACCCGAGCAATGAGGTCGTTCGCCATCACACAACGTGTAGCATGAAAACTTAGCTAACGAACAATGCGGGTCTGGACGACGGCATCGTTTCTGATAGCACTATTTCAAACAGGAAATCTGCAAGCCGCAGTTAAAGCTACCGAATCTGCCCAAGTACCCCAGCTTGTCGAAGCCTTCATCGAGATTCGCGTAACAAAAACGCGAGGCAGTTCCTTCTATCGGGTTATGGTGGATGAACAGGAACGTCCCTATCTTGATGTAGTGGATGTGTTCGAGCGTTGGTTTGATATGAATGCCGATTGCCAAATCGAAAGGTTTTATTGCCAGGCAGTTATGTAGCCAGCAGGGCGAACTTTCTGGTTGGATATGAATCAAGCCCAGTTTGGTGATTCAACGGATGATGGGCAGCCCTTGCCCAGTAATTCCTCTGTATTGCATGATGGATCGGTGTGGCTGCGTTTTGATGTTTGGTCGCAATGGTTACCGATGACGACTATTTGGAGTCTTGCGCGATATACCTTGGCTTTCCAGCCACATTTTCCCTTGCTCAAAGATCTGAAACGCTCTCGGGAGCTGAATCGCGTTCTGTTACATGAAAAAAATCGGCAAAAACAGGTTCTCGGCGAGAAAATACCTGTGGTTGCACCGGGTGAGCATCGTACAGAGGTGCGCTATCAGTTTCAGTATGAATATGATTTTAGTGGGGAGAACCGCGTTTCTGGTGATGTTGATTTAGCATCGGACTTATTCGACGGTACGCTGCAACTGGGTGCTAGTCTGACCCCCATGGATGAAGAAAAGTTTAATATGGATTTTTGGCGCTATAGACAGCTGAATCAGCCAAGTTATGCCTTGTTGGATATCGGTCATACGACCTCCGATTTATCGGTACTACTACCTTCGGTCAGTATGCAAAAAGGCATAAAGGTCAAACGGCTAGAACGTGTCAATGGTGCCGGAATACTGGATTATGAAGATCGTACCCAACCGGAAACAGAGATAGACGTCTACCGAAACGGATTTTTACAGGAAACGTTGAGGACCGGCAAGGATGGTGTGTTTCGGCTGGAGGAGCAGCTGGTATCCGGTAATGATCGGTTGGCACTTAAGTTTTATTTTCCTGATGGATCCGAGCAATCTGAGACCATTGCGATTGCTCCGGACAATGCGTTGATTCTCGATGCTCGGCAGTGGGATGGGCAATTGGTTTCTGGCGAAGTGCCCGATGGTTGGTTTAGTCATGCTTCCCTACGCTACGGCTTAGTGGAGAATTTTACCATGGGTACCCACTTGATGTTTATTCCCAGTGAGGAAGGAAGCAATGCTGGTTTGATGCTAGATACTGTATGGCGTCCCTGGCGAGGCCTCAATTTGACAGCCGAGGCGATGGTCAGTAAAGCGGGTCTTGATTATGGCTTTCGCGCCGACTTTACTGGCTTAAGCGATCATGTTTTCCAGTTTGAATCACGTAATCTAGCAGATGACAGTGTAATCTTTGATTTACCTTCTGCTAGTGACATTAGAAAGCTGATACGTTTGCGACATCAGTTTCGAACAGCACGCTGGAATTGGCGAAGTGAGTTGACACGTGCTGATGAAGAAACCGACTTTGATGCAGTGCTATCGCGACGAATCAATCGACACTTGGCCTTCCAACTCGAATCGCATTATTCGCTTGACCACCGAGATGTTCGCAATATTCGTTTTGGGAATATTGTCAGTCTCCCACTTGATAGTCGTCTTGAGGTCTACCGTGATTTTAGTCCGGATGCTCGAGCATGGTCCGCCGTTTATACATTGCAAGGTGGCAATAAACTCCCCTGGGATGTGAATTTTGATGTGACTAAAGCCGATGGAGCGCCATTCGAGATGCGGGGTAGTGTTACTTGGCGTCCGACAAAGCGGCTACAATTGAAGTTTTCAGGTGCTGCCGGGCAATACGGCTTGACGGCCAATTGGTCAGATATTGTTGGACCGAAACTGGGTCCGGAAACATGGGATAATTTTGCTACCGGTTCTTTAATCGGCCGGGTGATGCAGCCACCGGCGCGACCGGGCGAACCCTGGCAACCCCTCTCTGGGATCACTGTCCGTGCAGATGGTATTCCCGTTGTTACCGATGCTGAGGGTTATTACAAATTTACCGGTTTGGCTACCAGCAGACGGATTGCCATCAGTGTTGATCGGAACTCGCTTGATGCCACCCTAGCGCCAATAGAGGACACCCAGGTGGTCTATCTCCGGCCTGCCACACATATCACCTATGACCCCGAACTGACTTGGACTGCTGGGCTGGACTGTGTCTTGATTCACAAAGGACCGATACCGCCCAACACTTCAATCCAAGTACACAAAGTCGATTCCGGCGAATTGGTCATGCAAATAACCCCCGAATCTGATGGTTTTTTCATCGTTGAAGGTTTAACGCCAGGTAATTATTCCCTGACTCTAGCCGGTGTGGATTCACCTCCAAAACCTTTTTTGGTTGAATTGGGAGACGGTGTAGACTGGTTATCGTCTCTTGAATGGCATTGGCCATTAGAAACAGGAGTAGTTGAAGAAGGCGATGTGTCAAAGAATAGCGATCCTAGTGAACAAAAGTCTGATTGAATTTTACATAAAAAGACCGGTTTGCAAGGATCTTCCTGTTTTCATCTTGCTTCCCTAGATTTGATAGCTTGAATTAGTCATCGTCACTACTGCTGTCATCATCGCTACTGCTGTCATCGTCACTACTGCTGTCATCGTCACTACTGCTATCATCGTCACTACTGTCGTCATCATCATCGTCAGCGTTGTTGTCGTCACCATCATCCCTTATTGCCAGGAAAGCATGCTCTTCTCCTCCAATCATGCCAATACCCGTAATGTCTCCATGGTCATTGATGTCATTTGCTTCGATAAAGTAGCTCCAGCCCTGAGCGGTGCAATCTGTCACCACGCATAAATCGATCATTTCACCATTTTCATACAAAAAAGCGCGGAAATCTGTATCACCTTCGATCGTCGCCCGACCGACGACCTGCCCCGATGAGTTAACCCCGCGGCCGAAACTAAGTGAGCCGCTTAGTGTACCCAGGTCAGTCATTGTACCGTTGATATCTAGAAACGCATGTACTATGAGTGGAGTTTCGGTGACCGCCGAAAACCCGGTAATGTCCCCCAATGAGTTGATGTCGTTACCCCGACTAGTTTTTCCGCCAAGTGTGCCTATATCGGTCAGGGTGTTGCCATCATAGCGATAGCCATGTGGTTCGGTTTGGCCTGCTATCTGTGAATAACCTGTGGCTTCCCCTGCTGCATTGATAGCCGTGCCCCAACTATTTGTTCCGCCAATTAAAGTACCAATATCAGTTAGCCCGCCATTATGATAGATAGTCGCATGCAACGCATTGCTTTCAGTACGAGCGTGGCCAATGATTTGACCTAAATCGTTGATATCTTCGGCGAAACTATTTGTCCCGCCTAGTGTATCTAAATCAGTTATGATGCCGTTCTGGTAGCTGAAGGCATGGATTTTCCCATCATCGGTTAGAGAAAAGCCAACAATCTGGCCATGAACATTGATTCCCTGAGCTATGCTCAAAGTTCCACCAAGTGTACCAAGACCAGTCAGAGTACCATTTTGATAAAGAGATGCATGAAAAGTACCGTCGGCGAACGAGGCATACCCTACCACTTCCCCAAATGAATTGAGTCCGTTGCCTACACTGTAAGTACCTCCCAACGTGCCCAGATCAATGAGGCGATAGTCGGCTGCATTGGCGAAAGATAAAGGTAAAAGGAGGAGGGTAAGCGCCTGGTAGATATTTCTTTTTTTCATATTTATTTCGTTATTTGTTTGTAATTTAGCCTGGACGTGAGGTCGATTAAAACCGTCGGGAATACTAGTATTTCACCAATAATACCCTTTGTTTGAATGCCTTTGGTTCAGCCTAAGGATGAATCAGTGTCCTCGAAAACGTTATATTTTTAAGAGCTAATTGTAGTTTATTTTTTCGCTTTTTTTTCGAAGGCCATGCGGCAGTTAGCCGTTCGATAGGGTTTGGATTGGACATGGCTATGTTGTTGTTTTTATATTTCTTAAATTATTGCTACTCCTTTTCGAGTGATCTGACCTACATTTCTCACAACTTGTGTGGCGAAACGTATCGGTTGGCTGAATTTAATACTGATCATCTATACTTTGGCTAAGGAGGCATTTTTGTCAATAAAATAATAGCATGACAAAAGTGGTGACAATGGTGGAGGATTTAATAAGAGAGAATGAATTTGTATCAGCGTCTAAAGGTACTTCGGAATGTATCAAATTTAATGCGCTGCACAATATACAATGACAATGGATATAGAAAATCAACAGAAAAAACGGGCTCTAAGTGTTGAAGACTTTCAAGGGAGTACTCGCGGAAGAGAAGACTATCTAATTCCTGAATCGTTAGAAGTTAAAGACTTGTATGAACACCTTGTACTGGCTCAGTCTAGCGCCTTGGAGCAATACGATGAAGCGAGTAATTTTGATGAAATCCATGCTGAGGTTGATTCAAATAGCGAATTAATGAGTGAGGTGGAGATATTCGATTTCTCCGAATCGAGTCCGAATAGAAAAAATATTGAAGTCAGTAATGGTATTGATGTAGAACAGTTATTGCCCAAGGATGAGCCAATAAATCCGACATTTGACCCTCAGCTAAGTGAAGAAGTTGAACCATTCCAAATTCCATCAGAGTCAGAACAGGACCTTGGAAGTAAGGATGATGGATCTATGGATTCCGAGTTGTTACGGATTTTTAAAATTATAGAAGAGGAAATAGATCAGGGGATTGACACGCCCAGTTCGAATCTACATAAGGAAGACGATGTCGAATTCAAATTTGCAGGGACTGATGAAGAAAACGTGCCTCCGGTAATTCACAAGACACCAAAGGTAGTATCTGAGTCCAAATATTCAGATAATCGTAGCTTCGGTCCAAATAAAACAAATCAAGATAAATTTATAGCTCTGAACACAGCAGTAACCGCCTTCGTTATTATGGCTGCAGGGCTGGTTGGTCTTGCTTTTTATACCCATGAGTTACAGTCCAAAATTAACGTTCAGAATTCTAACAATGCCGCCTCTAAAGATCTTGCAACAACTTCCGAAATTCAAAAAAGAATCGGTATCCTCGTAACAGAAGTTAGTAAGCTTAATTCCGCAGTCTTTCACTTTCATGGAAAGGGTAGCGACTCGTCCGATATATTGGGGACCAAACAAACTTCTTCTGAGCTGAATTCGCAGAAAAGACCAGTTTCAACTGTACCGCAAAAGCGCTGGACAGTTAAACTTGTTTCAGTCGGAAATAAGAAAGCAGCTGACCAGTTACAAGTGGAGTTTCGATCTAAAGGAATTCCTGCTGAGCAGCAGCGTATAGAAATTGATGGTAAAAGAATCTATCGAATCGCAGTCAGCGGATTTTCAACACGGGGCCAAGCTAATGACTACGGTCAAAAAGTGATAAAAGAACTCGGTATTGACGGTTATTGGGTGTCTCAATAAACGAGCCGTCCTAACATCACACACTATCGTATCAAGTCGTTTATCTATATAGCGACTTCTAAACTAGCCTCCTAGCTATAATCCACTAAACGTTAGGTGTTGTAAAAGTAGTTTCTAGTTTTGGCAATTATTTTCGCTTAAATCGCCAATCTCCTTTAAAACCTCCCTACTGAAATTTTTTCTCCCTAAGGTGCATAAAGTGCTGTGCTTGTGGATAGGGTCTTCATTAAAACAGAAACGATTTGGAATTTAATCGATTAGGGCCGTAATACTGCCCGGACTGTTTGCGATCCTCGTCAATTTTGTTTCGAATT
>Ga0114933_10001289_pt1 | contig 28166 bp, 19 predicted proteins | sample 4SBtaG_FD_89691 | JGI IMG/M metagenome (GOLD analysis project Ga0114933, IMG submission 89691) | Deep subsurface microbial communities from Kolumbo volcano to uncover new lineages of life (NeLLi) - 4SBTROV12_W25 metaG | ecosystem: Environmental > Aquatic > Marine > Volcanic | place: Kolumbo... | reverse complement strand
CGGTGTAATCTCCCTCAAGCCGCATTGACATGGCATCTAATGCAGTGTCTAGGATTCTCTGATTGCGAGCCGATTCAAGTAGAGTATCTATAGAATCTGATGCGCCCTCTAAGATGACTGCAAGCCTCCTCTGCGGAAAAGCAGAGTTTTCAGGCTCAGCATTGGGCATCCAGTCCGGAAATAACCCCCTTACCGATTCGACAACCCTAGCTGGGTCCTCGTGAGGGTACAGTACAGTTGAGATTCCTATGTCCGCCATGTGACTGCCAACCGTCTGAGGCTCATGAGCGCTACGGATAAACCTCCCAAGGGCACGAATGATTCAAAGACGCGAGGTGAGACAAAGAGTCGTGTCTGAACGCTCTCCTCTGCTAGGGGCCGCTCTGCTACTCGCCCCCACCCTATGCCTAGTCGCCCTCAGATTCGCTTCGACAGCCCTCGAAGAGGTAATCTCTGAGGATACAGTACTCATGTACTCACTACACGGAGCAACTCTAATTGCCGGTTTGATTATGTTTCTTAGATATCGAAAGGTGGAGGACCACGAGTATCACCGGTCCAAGGCGATTCGTAAACTGTCTCGGACTTATTCTAGAGAGGACAGAGGACTTTGGGAGAAGGGAGACTCTGCCATCGAGAGTCTGGAATCGAAGGCAAAGTCGCCCAAGAAAGGTCGTTCCGCTATTCGAGAGATGGCATTGAAGAAAGGAAGCATCGGTTCATTGAATCAGGAGATGAAGGAAGAGGAGATTCTCGATGAAGGAGAAGTGGAGCCTCAAATTCAGGGAATCAGTACCATCGTCGACGAACAGGCGATCACCAATCCAAAAGGACCGGGGCCAATCAGCAGACTCTCCTCTTGGATCAGCCGTAGTCTGGATGAATCAGCGAAGAAGAGAATTGAGAGAAAGTCGATTAAGTCAGCCAAGCCAAAGCCATCCAACTCCTCAGATATGTGGTCTAGCCCGGCAGACTCCAGCCTAACTCGCTCTGTCTCCTCTTGCGCGTCTTGTGGTGCATTGAACAACGCGGGAACAGCATACTGCTCATCATGTGGAAACCTCCTGTCATAGGTGGGGTTGAAAACAGTCGAGCAGGAGCCCCTGTCGTTGACCATGTCCGGAAAGAGGGACTACTACAAGGTTCTAGGTGTCTCTAGGGATGCTACGGAATCGGAGATTAAGCGGGCCTTCAGAACTCTGGCTCGCAGACATCATCCTGACAAGAACCCAGACGACACCGATGCCGAGACAAAATTCAAGGAGGTCCAAGAGGCATATGCAGTACTTTCTAACCCAGATCAGAGGAGGAAGTACGACACATTCGGACACGAACAGCCTGGTGGCTCTCCATTTGGGCCCGGAGGCTTTCAAGGAGTCAATATCACCATTGATGATCTATTCGGAGGAGGAATAGAGAGCATTTTCAGCCAGATATTCAGTGGAGGCGGAGTTCGTAGGAAGAGGCGTGGAACAGACTTACTGGTTAATCACGAGGTTTCGTTTCAAGTTGTTTTCGATGGGTCCGATGAATCTATAGAAATCGATGTACTGAAGTCATGTGAAGATTGCGAAGGGACAGGCTCTCCATCCCCCGAAGGTGCTAGGGAATGTCCTACCTGTGACGGCAGAGGGAGAATACAGAGAATAGAGAAAGCCGGTTTCTTTACCAAGCAAGTAGTATCTGAATGTACCACTTGTAGAGGAGAAGGGCGCATAGTTAGTGACCCGTGCGGAACATGTAGTGGAGAGGGAAGATCTAGGAGAACTAGAGAAGTCACATTCACGGTTCCTCCGGGAATCTCCTCCGGGACAAGACTGAGAATGAGAGGCCACGGCGAGGCCGCTCGGGGAGCTAGAGGAGAAAACGGAGATTTGTACATCCAGATTGAGGTTATTGAACATCCTTGGTTCGAAAGGGATGGGGCAGATCTCCTGATGGCACTACCCTTGGGCTTCGTGGAACTAGCTCTGGGAACTCAGGTGATTCTGCCACATCCCGACGGTTCAGATCTCAGAATCAAGGTTCCAGCTGGTTCCAATCCTGGAGACACGATTAATCTACCAGGGCGTGGCATATCGGGCGGAAGAAGGGGAAAAGGCTCCGTCACCGTGCTGTTGAAACTGGATATGCCAAAGAAAGTCTCCAGATCACTAAAGAAGTCACTCGACTCACTCAGAGAGGAGATTGGAACAGACTTCGATTCACTAGAGGACTCGATTAGGGACGAGGCGAAAAGAAGGCGTAGGGGCTAATCATCTCCTGTGCCCCAGTCCAGCGCTTTGTTGGGGACTGCAGCCAAGGGTTCCCCTCCAACTAAGCCAGACAGATAGAATCCAATCGTAGTAGGGGAGCCTTCCAGCTCGATACCAACGAATGTCTTACTGCCTGCAGGTAGAGTATCTAGGAAAACCTCGTCATCTTGATACATCCTGTTGGGAGAGACAGAGGAGATTCCCACGCCCGAACCTTCGGGCGCGTGGACTCTGATGGCTGCCAGTTCCCAAGGCATACTCTCAATCCTGATTCCGATTAGTAGACTAGATGCAGACTCAGCCACTCTCCACACGCAAATCTCAACTTTCTCTGTCAAGTGCATGATGATTGGCTCACCCCAGTCATCTACTACAGCCGACCATGGGCTATCCCCCAGTTGTCTGAGTGAATACTCAATTTCCGCTTGATCAACATCTCTCGAGATTAGTGCCTGAGATACTCTCTGTCTCAGGTTCCTGAGTCTGCGCCTCTCATGCTCCTGAATGTCTGCTGCTAGAGGCGCCCCTCTGAATATTGCATCCCGATTCCACCAGATTACCATTGCGAGCGGAGTGAGCAGCAGTAGGCCCGCTAGCATGTAGAAACCACGAGCTTTGTGAGAGAGGTCGACAAACTCAACCTCTTCGGGCACATATGGTCCGTTGTATGGTAGAGAAAACTGGTACTCGCCCGGATCATCCTCTCCCTGTCCCATACCCTGTTCCCAGTCAATTCTCAACGCATGGACACCAGAGGGTAAAATCATCATCGAGCCGTCTGTGAAATTCACCACCTCTCCGGTCTCCTGATCCAGAGTCATCAGGGTGAATAAACCGGGAGAATTGCCTATTCTCTGAACCCTGACATAGGATCCATTCTCTTCTGTCACTGAGAATGCGTAGAAATCGGTGGCGTCAGAAACATCCAGAGTTCCTGTGATTACCGTTGCCTCTAGGTTCAGAACCTGCCATCTCGTATCCATACTGCCGTGCTCCCAAATCATATTGGGAGCGTCTCCAATCAGACTTCCATCTCCTGGGCTCAGTGACCTCAGCATGACTGCCCAAGCTGCGTTGGTGCCCTGTGTCGTCAATCCAAACTCAACCGAAATAGTCTGTATTGAAGTCTCAAAGACATTCTCGCAACCACTCTCGACTGTATAACTCGTCCCATCAATCTGGTGAAGAGTGATACTCACATTGACAGGACTGGTGAAGGTACAAAACGGCTCCAATTGCATCTTGGGTCCAGATTCGATGAGCAACGAGTCCCCTAGTGAATCCGACGCTGCCAGATGACCATGGTAGATTAGTGATGATTCGCCTTGGAACGGCATTGGCTCGCCATGAGTCCAAGGATTGCTCAATTCACCTCCTCCGGGAGCCTCTATGTCGTCATCATACCGAATAATTTCAAACTCATAGGGTGAGTAACCTGACTCTGTAGAATGGACTACACGAATCCATAATTCTCCTTGAGCCGGGTACTCGAAGTAGTGAGGCATATGTGCAACCTCAATTGAATCCACTAGAGATTTCGACTCATCTGACCTGTGCCAGATTTCTATTGTGGTAGCATTCGGCCCTCTATGTGAGTTTAGCAGAAGAACATCTCCTAGATCGCCTACAATCATCACAGCATCCTTGTCGCTCTGATTCTCGAGAGAACCGACAAACAACACTCCCTCTGATATGATATCCAATGCACCACAGTAGTGCAATCGGCACGGAGATGAGGTATTGATACTCACATACTCATCTTGACTACCGGGAGGAGGGACGATATCAGGAAGATCTTCGTGTTCAGTCCACTCTTCCATATGGCTGAGTATTGAATCAAAAAGTAGGTCGCCCCCTCCAATATCGTCTTCGGCAACTACCTCCCATGAAAAAATCCCTTGGACCCAACCAGACCACTCTACAAGATGCGGGTCCTGGTGCCTGTGTTCAGAGCCGTCGTACCACACTACCAGCTCCATACCTGGGCAACTAATTTGCAAGCATGATACAGATATCCATACAGGCCCATCGGTTTCGAATTCATCAGATAGCACAACCACTCTGTTCTCGTCTTCGGCAAATGCCTCAGGTGTGCCAACCGACACGATTACCAAGAGCAAAAACAGTCCTGCCCGTGCGTGCACCATGTCCGGCCGAGGCGCGCCTCCCTTAGAATCCTTCAAGCGAACCGCGTCAGTGCGACGCGTATGACGGAGCGTCCATTAGCCCGTGCAACGGTCGCAAGACAGCGTCTCGCACGGGTAATGCAACTTGGAGATCGGAACCAACCTTCATCTTGGACTCCTGGACTTGTGACTGACTCGAAAGATTCCGAATTACCCCTTGCACTCTCCCCCTTCATGTCCACTAGGGATTCGGAAAATCTACCCGCCTCAGTTACCTTGGCCACAAGAGGAAATCTATGCGTCCCATTCGATGCTGAGGATTCTTGGATTTCCACAGAGGGTCTAGTACTCCCTCCAAGCCTCTCTGAATCAGACTCTGGTGAGTTCAGCAAAGGCGACCAATTGCTAGCCGTATCCTGGCAGTCTATGCACCATGACGAGATGCTGAATGATACGAAACTCGAACCTTCTGTGGTCTGCCTAGTGGACTCGATACAACTCTCCCATCGTCCAGGGGCACTTATCACGGCATTGTACACCTTGAGGACGAGTTTCCCGAATTCATTGCTCTGGACTCCGGGAATTGGAGGTCCAGACAATTGCGCTTTACTATCATGGATGGGTGTGGATCTGTTCGACCTAGCGCGTTCACGCAGAGCGGCTTCACTAGGAGTGATACTTACCGAGGACGGCCCTAGGTATCCTGAGGAGACTTTGTCCGAATCAGCTAGTATGGGTGTCCAAATCGAAGCATGGGAACGATCCATTGCCGCTACTAGGGCCGCAATCAGAGACGGCTCACTGCGAGAGTTAGCCGAGCGCCAGAGCACCTCCAGCCCTCGTTCGGTGGAGAGGCTCCGCAGGCATGATGTGATGATGAGATCATTCGGAGGAGGCCAATCCGGCCTTGAGAGAGTAGTCGGGCATGAGCGTAAACTGAGATGTCACACCTTTCAGAGTCGAGATGACCCATTGATTCACGACTGGAGAAAGAGAGTCGCAGAATCACATATGCCGCCTGAGCACCAGAGGGATTTGCTAGTACTATTGCCATGCTCTGCTGTGAAGCCTTACAGAACATCTCAGAGTCACCGTAGATTCATCCGCTCGATTCCTACAAATGCAGCCCATCAAGTCATGGTCACTGCCCCACTGGGCTTAGTTCCTAGGGAACTGGAGGAAGTCTGGCCTGCCGCCAATTACGATATCCCGGTTACCGGGGAATGGGATAGGGATGAATTAATCGTCATCCGCGAAATGCTCGATTCCCTGTGCTCTAGAGTAGGATATTCTAGAATCATTAATCACTCAGGTATTGAACTCAGTGTCCAGGGTATTGAAGTAATTGACACTAGAGAGGGTGAGTCAGCAGGCTCAACAGAGTCGCTTGCGCGACTACATCAAGCCGTCGAGGAGGCCGATGCAGATCTAAGGTTACGCGGCCTGAAGAAATCTCAGAACAGACTTTCGCAGTTACGGGCCCTCTCTCGATTCCAGCACGGTACTGATTCCTGGCTCGAGGGTGCCTCAGTAAGGGGGCGACCACCAATCTTCACTATACTGAATGGAGTCGAGCAGATTGCAATGTGGAATCCCCGATCCGGCCGTTTCGCCTTCACCAAGGCCTGTTTACCGCTACTTCATCAAGCCGAAGCCCTGCCAAAGGTAGAGCTAGTCTCCGGACTTGATTGGAAGGGCGACCTATTTTCTAGCAATGTAATCTCGGCTGATTCCAGCATCCGAGTCGGCGACGAGGTCCTAGTTATGCAGGATGGTTCACTCATTGGTTCGGCGAGAGCCATTGCAGCGGGGTGGGAATGGCCTGAAGGGGCTGGGAGACTTGCTAAGAGCCAACACAGGCTCTGAGCAGTCCACCAGTTCTGCGTAGCGATTAAAGAGGGAGAGCAGGTCGCCCAGCCGCCGAGGTCTACGAAATGTCACGTATGCATAGTGGAGGTAAGGGGAAGAGCGGCTCTAGTAGGCCGCATTCTTCCGAAGCTCCCACATGGTCAACTGGTGACAAGGCAGAGATTGAGGAATTGATAGTCAATCTAGCCAATGAGGGACATTCTACGGCAATGATTGGGACCATTCTACGCGACCGCCACGCGGTCCCGAATGTACGCTTAGTGACCGGGGAGAGAGTTTCTGAGACGCTAGCCAGGAATGGAATCTCTGGAAGGTACCCTGAGGATTTGATGAATTTAATGAGGAAGGCACTGAATCTGATGGACCACCTTTCATCCAACCCTAAGGACCTACACAACCGCAGACAACTAGCCCTTTGCGAATCCAAGATTAGGAGACTCTCTAGATATTACATCGGCACCGGCCGACTATCTCAGGACTGGATATACAAGCAGGACCAGCTCCGTCTGATGGTCGAGTGATTCGGCGCAGAGGATTTGTACTTCCAGTGCGTAGCGGTGTCGTGCACACGCTTCTGGGAGCAGAACCGCTATCGGGCATCGCAGACCAACTTTCTGCTGCTGCTGATTCGATTCGAAGAGACTCGTCCCCCATTCTGCTGTTAGCAGCACCTTCACTACAAGGAGCTCTGGCAGTGGCGCCAATCGAAGCAGCCTTACTGGACTCCGGTTTACCCTACAGGAGGAGATTCAGGCTTGAATCTCCTTCAGATTCTCCTTGCATCCACATCCTAGGTCCCGGAGACTACAGTGGTCCAAAATTGTCGAGTGACCCATTCAAACTCTCGATTTCTGGAACTGTGGTTGATGGCCTTTCGGGGCATCAGGGCGATCTAAGGAAGGGGCCGCTGACTGCTGTTGCACAAGCTCATGCCCTAGCCGAGGCAATCTCACCACAGGGACCCAGGACTCGTCGCCTCAGACCTTGGGCAATCTCTGGTAACTGGCTACATTCCGCTCTAGACACAACTTACGACCCAGTATTCACTGCTCTCAGAGACGCATTGGTCGAAGACGGATCTATCAGGGTGATTCCTCTGCCGGAGGTACCGCTTCCAAATGTCTCGCACAACGATTGGATAGATTCCGAAGCATTGGCTGCAGTATCGTCCAGATGGAGCGATTTAGACATGGAAGGGAGAGCCAGGGCCCTTTCTCATCTGATGCGCCCCGGCCTATCTCGCAGCATCCCCTCGACTGCAAGAATGGAAGAGATAGGATGGCACTGTGTGATGGGGCCTGGGTGGTCGACTGATCTGGCAGGACAAATAGCGGCAGCTGCGGCGTTCTGGAAGAGTGATATTGCGGCAGTTGCAGCGGCCAAGGTTACGGACTTGCTACTCAGGGGAGGAGTTATTCCTCTATCCTGAGCATGTTCTCGCAACTTGGACATTCCATCCTCAGAGGCCTCACATCTGATTCTACAGTAACTTTTGTAGAACAGACCGGACACTGGATACTCGGACCCCTGGCTTTCATAGTCATCTTCTGAACCGTCTCAGTTCTAGGCGATACCAAGGCGACTGGCATAACCAACAACACCGAAGCCAGCGATACCCCGAACACGATTGGCATAGGCATTCCTAGGACATAAATCACTAGAGCCAGACAGCCGAGAGTGACTACGGTCACCAAAGCAGGAAGACTCGTCCTACTCTTGGTCGCCGCCATCGAAATTCCGATTCCCACCGAGAGGAACAGCACCGACATCATTGCACCGAACAGCGCACTGTACAATGCGAAGCCGGACGGCTGATACTCTACTCTGAAGTCCAAGTCAGGATCTAAATCATTCTCCTCGATGGTAATCACCTCAAGCAATATCCATCTCCTGTGCTTGTATTGGATTTCGTCAGAGGCCACGGCCCCGAGGTCCTCGAACAGAGTCGACTTCAACTCTGCAGTCAATCCTATCTCGGTCCAGTAATCATCCTGAGAGGCTCTGACGAAAGTCTCCACGAGAATCTGCCTCGAAGCTTCTGATGAGTCGTAGAGGTACGAGGTGTCGATGGTGATGGTAATCGCATCGGCACTGAAGGCCCTAGTAGCGCCCATATCAACTGTGATTTCACTCGGTCCGAGTTCTATCGGATTGACCCCTAGGATGGCCTCCACCTCGAGGTAAAGACCATTCGACATAAATGATCGTAGGTTCGACGCGGAACCAGTCAAGTGACCTTGCAAGGCTAGTAACTCCGAGTCATCCACTCTTCCGTTGTGCCTGTCATCAGATGGGACCGAGTCCGAATAGGAGTTGAGGTTACGCCACCAGCTGTTTGATCCTAGACTCTGATTCCCGATGTTGTCCAGACCCCATCGCATCCACTGCGACATTGAACCATCGAATCTCAGGATGGCCTCACGCTGTACCTCATAACCATCCCATTCTGCATTTATCTCCAGATCCAAGGTAGACCCTCCTGTCCTCAAAGGCTCATTGGCAGGATACCACCCTCCGGGAGCATCATCGTCCTCGCCTATGACTATCTCATGACTCTTGGACTGTGTAATCTGTAGTCCGTCTTGAGGACTCAGGTAAAAATCAACATTAATCGATCCAGACTGGAAATCGTCAGGGGCCTCCCAGAAGAAAGTAACCTCTACCCCATCATCCACTCCCGTCGCTATCGGCATCTGGCTGACTTGGGAACCTTGCACTGAAATGCCACCGGTCGAGCCGGACCACATCCTGCCGTCGAAGCCAGATTTCAGCACTATTGGGAGATAAACGAGATTCCCCAGCACACTGGCATCTTTCATCTCAATGTCAACTAGCGGGAAGCGCATTGAGATATGGGCGTCGTGGGCTTCGGATCCCCACAGAAACCTCACTCCTGCATCATCTCCGGGTTGCGAGAACATCAGATTCCTAACGGTCAGGGAAATCTGAACCCTGTCTCCGTCATTGACCTGGCCGGAACCGATATCGACGCTGACTTGTAGGAATCCAGAACCAGATAAGAATGGATTCAGGCCACCATCACCTTCGTAGAAAGAGCCTCCGATTCTGACCTCCAGTGTTGAGTTAATGGTCAATCCAGCAGCGCCCTCGACTTCATATGGAATGGAAAAATCCCATGTTGATTCCTCATAGGAGCCCTCAGTGCCCCAAGTCACCTCCCATGTGCCGATTTTTATCTCGCTCAGAATCGAGGGAGTGACCAAAGTCGATTCAGAATCAGATGAATCACCCTCTAGATCTTCTTGGAAGGGGGTAAGAGTACCATCATCGGACTCTCCCATCAGGTATAGTCGAAAGTCGGTCGAATTGCAACAGGTTACACCGTCTTGAGCAGAGGCAACTAACGGGGCCCCACTCATCACCAATAGCACTGAAACCAGCATCAGAGCACGTAACCGCGGTCCATCCATTAGACTGCGTGGCTAGTCTGCATCCCTTCAATGCGACGCCTACATGGAGTCGTGTTCTGCAATATTCGTATGACTGCAGGGAATCCACTAGGAATGCAACCATACAAGTTCGGCACCCCCTCCTTGTGCCAACCGCTCTAGTCTAGCGAACCCGACTCTCTCTAACTGATATACCTGGCCTACTTGCAATTCAAAGTCCTCTAGGAACCCCTCAACTTCCGCTATCTCCTCTCCTTGAGGCATAAACAGTACAGCCTCGCGTGCCATGCCCTCTGGTAGCCACTGGACGATGGGCCGATTATCCGACCTGTCTAGTGACTCCACATCAGCCTTAGAATCGGAGATACTGATGTCAGCGAACTCCTTCAACCTCAGGCTGCTACTTACCGAATCCGACTTCTGAATGTAGATTGCACCTCCTAAAACCCAGCCCCTGGACCCTGGTATCTCTCCATCTGGGTGCCTAGGTGAATCGACAGCAACGCTCTCGTACCCCTCAATACTCAATCTCACTGGAGATGCGACGAAACTGCGTCGCTCTGCAACCGCATCTATCGCACGAGAATTCAATGACTCAATAGTCTGCATTGACACCGAGATATCCTTCTGTGTGATTCCCAGTTCAACCCAGAAGTCTCTCAGAGCCCGTGCATCGAAGCCCCTACGTCTTAGCGATTGTATGGTGGGCAGTCGCAGATCTCCCCATCCGTCTCTATCTCCGTCTTCAATCGAAGCTCGCATAGAGGAAGTGGAGAAGCCCCCGAACTCGTGAACCTTCACTCTCCCCCAATACAGAGTCTCGGGATACTCCCATCCTAGTTTCTCATACATCAGGGTCTGCTTCCTAGTACTGTCCATCAGATCCTTACCTCGCACGATATGTGTAACTCCTTGCGCATAGTCCTCAATTGCACTCTGGAAGTCCAGCAGAGGCCAGACCCGGTATTGCTCACCGACCATCGGATGGGGTGTGTGCTGTATCCTTAGTGCGGGCCAGTCCCTCAATGCAGGATTCGGTAGTGTCATATCAGTCCTCACTCTTACTACGGCTTCTCCCTCTACGAGGACTCCATCGTTCATCGACTCCCAATCAGACAGGTTCTCAGATGCGTCCTTTGAACGGCAGGGACAATCCTCCTTAGACTCCCTGAAACTCCTGAATTCAGCTGCAGGGCACCTACAGACATAGCAATGACCATCTGCTAGCATACTGGCTGCATACTCTAGGTAGATTGGCATCCTATCGCTCGCCCTGACTACTATGTCAGCGGGCCTACCTGCGAGCCATCCGTACTCTTCTTCTATCCATCGATAAGCATCGGACAGCGGAGGTTTGACCTTAGTGTCAGTATCGTCGAAACGCAATACTACCTTACCATCATACAATTTTGCATATTCCGAGTTGATGACCACTCCTCTTGAGTGACCCAATGTGAGCGGACCGTTCGGGTTGGGGGCGAATCTCAGCACTACTGATGAAGTATCACCGGGCAATGCCTTCAACCCCTCGACCTTGCTATGCTTCTCTCTTTCCAGCGCCTCCGGAGCAGATCTTTCGAGCTCCGCCCTAACCGCATCGATTCCCTCTTCGAGGGCCAGTGTGTTAGCGGCCGCGACCTCCTCGGACACAATCCCCATCAATCGCTTAGCTTCTGTTCTGAGTTCCGGTTTTTCAGACAACAGCCTGCCAAGAACGCTCCCGGCCTGGCCCGCACCATCGTATTCCAGCGCGTTCTGCAAAGAGAATTTCCTTACTGCAGCGACCACTTCGGCACTCCAGCCATCACTATCGACCATGATAACAAACCCGACCGAGTATGTTCAGCATTTCACGCTTCGCTCGCTACCAGTCGTCAAGTATCGTTTGTCGGACGGCTACATCATCCTCGGACCTAGTGGGGACTGGATTACCGTGAACCTGTAACCAGAAGTCGGACACTGTTGACCAACTCCATCTCAAATCCTTGTGAGGAAAATCTCCTGTAACCAGTACTCTAACCGCCTCCCTAGTGATGCCATCAGAGGGGTAACCAGAACCAACCGCCAATCCCACATCTTCTGCGATTCGCTTAATCTCGGCATCCCTCATGACTTTGGCCAAAATACTTGCAGCCCCCGTGATTGGGTCTATCGAGTCCATGGCGTGCCTAGAATCAATCTCCCAATTTGTCCAACCTTGCCCCAATCTGGTCGCTATTCTTCTTGCGAATCTAGACTCATCCACATCGCAGGAGTCTACCATAATCGTGCCATCGATAGTACTCTCAGACGATTTCTCAATGGCCTCTGAGAACAAATCTACCTCAAGTCGATTCAAGTCTGAGTGCAGACTGTTGGAATCAATCCTTGAGGGCTCACATACCACAATCCCGATCCCCCAACCTCTGGATTTGGCCTCGCCGCGAATCCTAGCTGCTATTTCTTCCCTGCGTTTAGGGGACAGCTTCTTGGAATCCCTAGCCCCAAAATCGCGCAAAACGCTACGGTCAGATTCTGACACCCTTAGGGCGCATACCACTAGAGGACCTATCACTGGCCCTCTACCTGCCTCATCAACACCTATCACTGGACGATTCATATCTCTAGGTCGAAGTCGGCCGGGCTATCATCATCTCTGCGTTTCTTGGGCACAACCTTCCGAGCCTCCATCTCAGCTGGATCCAGCATGACATTGCTTGGGTGAGGTAATTCTCCCTCATTCATTTGGTCAGCCATCTCAATGGCAGAGTCAAGCGCCTCATCAGTTTGGAACTTATCTAGGGCCTGGCTCGCTTTTCCTACGACCTCTCCACTCGGCCCCTGCCTGGGCTTCTCCGACAAACCTCCTGACTTTTCGAGGAATTCTGCTGCGAATTCCCTTGAGGAGATCTTGGGGCTGTCAATCATGGCTGGAGCCTCTCCTCCGCCCTCGGTAAATTTAGACATCCACTCTTCCGCGCTCTCGATTGGTGTGCCCCCTATCTTTGTATTCGCTCGGACGGCTTCGTTCTTCCTTCTAATGGCGATAACTACGCCAATACTACCGGTGACCACGACTACCAGAATCAACACTAACTCGTGCCAAATTTCCAACCAGTCAATCACAGATTGTAGGAACGAGGTTTGGCAACAAATAGGAGGTTCTACCTCTGGCCCCTGCAGAAGAACTGAGTCCGTACCACTGAACACTATGGATGGATCCCTGATTGATCTGACCTCAACTGTGAGAATTAATTCAGAGTCAACAGGAGATTCAGTCGGAACAGTAATCCAAGCCACGAATTCGACTGTCCCTCCTGGGGGTACATCCATCATTTCGAATGAACGGGGATTGCCCGTTCCGGAATCCGTCGAAGCACCTTCAGGGACGATTAAGCCGAACTCAGTAACTAGATTGGAATCCGTACTCACGATTAACCCATCGTCCTCATTGCCCATGTTTGTCAATAGCCAAGTAGAAGTCAGATTATTGTCGGTAGACAACTCTGATGAAACAATCTCCGCTTCCCATGAGTAAATCTCACCAACTGTCATCTCTAGAGGCAGTTCATCTGGTATCCAAGCCCCCATCCATAATTGGATATAGAATTCAGCAGTTAAGTCAGCATTGGTTGCCTCAGATACAGTACAAGAAAAATGAATCCCACTCATTGACTGTCCCGGCCCAAGAGTAACAATACTCAGGCTAATCTCTACTGAGAGCCATTCAGGAACATTCGCCGAAATCAACTCAAAAGTAGAAGACACATCCCCAGTGTTCTCAATTCGGAGATAGCCATGACATGTTTCTCCAGGCTTCGTTTCTTCCAGACAATCATCTTCATCTAGTGTTAAAATTCCTCCGGTACGAGGAACAATACTCACTCTCTGGCTAACCTCTTGTAACTCTCCGGGAGCGGCGATATCCCACACAATGATATCGAACAATAGACTTCCCGGATAGCGTTCCGGAGCCTGGACTTGAATTTGCGCAGTAGCAATGCCACCAGGAGTAATTGAACCCAACTCGGACTTGCTGAGCACTATCGCCGCCCATCCGTCATATGAGATTGAGAGTCCAGAGTCACTAATCCGCGATCCGTTTTCATCTGTAGCTACAATCTCGATTAAGAGCTCTCGCACTGAGTTCCCTAAATTCCTGACATCCACTGATAGGCCAATAACCTCTCCAGGGGATATCGATGCGTTCCCGCCTCCTGATACAATTCCTGCTTCATAGTGGAATCCATAGCGTAGCGAGAAGTTATACCAGTCCTTAGAACCGTCTTGTGTGATTAATTGCATGCTGAACTGATGTAGAGAGTTGGCCAAGGGCAAACCTGCTTCAACTACAGGCGAGTTAACTGAGAACTGCACCCACTGGGGTGAGTCAGAAGGAGCTACGAAAAAGTGCCCCTCAGAAACATCCTCCGCATAGCCCCACCCAATCTCCCAGTCCTCTGGGCCAGAGATGGATACCAGTGCAGAGTCATCAACTTCAGCATGATTGGTGAAATTGAAGTTTAGGCCAATCATTGAATCTGGTTCTATGTCAAAAATTGAGCCTGATTCTGGTCCGAATCTGACTTCTGACCTATCGACCTGCCAGGGGTAGGTGTAGTTAGGAGTCTCATTGAACACCGTTGCTGCTGCAGCCTGCTGGAGCTCCAATGTTCTCTGAGGAGATATCTGACTTGGTCCCTCTCTGCCCACTGAAGATTCACCTGTTATGGTAGAGTACATCACGCAAGCTGCAAGGTATGTACCGTCAATTGATGGATGGGAACCGTCGCTCGAGTACAGTGCGGAGAATGAGGTCGATACATCGGTGGCATTCTGGCCCGATTCCTCAACTACATTGTGGATGTACATGAATGCGAGCCCCACGGGGGCGATGTATGTGGGCCGATTCGTCGTGGTAATGTTCTCATTGTACATCTCATAGCCACGCGAGACGCTCTCTTGCATACTTGTGTAATCGGGATGCAACCAATCACCCTCCATCCTCCCCCAGGTCATGAAGAGAATGGTATCTCCGCCTTCGGATTCTATTCGCTGATTGAGATAAATCAAACCCTCGAGACTATCCTGCCAGTATTCGGTGTCGATGGACAGTCCGGGGACTTGGGATTGATCTTGCAGAATCACATAGTCATACTGTTGCTGCAGACTGATGTTCCAAGAGTGCCCTGCAGTATTTGCCCTCTCAGCATGTTGACTCAGCTTCAACCCGCCACTGGTCATTGATGTGACCTGCGCGTCCTCGCCAGAATCTATCAGCATACTGTCTAGCCTGACAGATAACGAATTGCTCGATGTGTATGAATTGCCCATCATCAGAATGTCAAGTGTGCTATCCTTTGCACTGACGCCACCCTCTCCTGTCAGGGGCAATGAAACACTTGTAGAATGCAGAGGTAGTAACAATGTCGCCATGAGAATCACTACTACGATTCTACTGCCCATGTTACTTCGAAATCCGAGAATGATATCATTTCTACCCTATCTCGTATAGTTTCTACGAAGTATTGATGGTCTGAGGCATAGTTGGACATTCATGGCATCGAAGTGGCCCTTCGCAAAGAAACCGGCCGAGCCACCGCAGACTGGCAAGACTGACAAGAGGAAAATAGTCGAATACGAACGCAAGCCGGATGAGAAATCTAGGGAGAAGTTAGCCGACCGCAGTCACTTGGAGAATGATTCATTCAAGGAAGCAATGGATTTGCTCGGCAAGGACTCAAGTGATTGAATCAGGGGCTAGTCGATTCAGAGACTCAACATCGAACTCGCCCGCATTTACTGGAGACCTTAGTCCGAATTCGTGCAGAACCCTGGGCGAGATCTCTCCGAATGATCCAATCTCCACACCTTCAAACATTATTTTAGCACCTCTCCCTGCAATCCATGGTCCATCAACAGTATCCTCTAGAGTAACCTCATCAATTCCAGCCCCTAGGTCTCTGAGAAGTGCTTGAACCACACCCTTAGCCGAGGAGAACCCCCCGCCGACCTCAGCGCAGGCCCAAGCCACTCTCGGCCGATTCACAGATTCTCTAACAACCTCACTAAGTTCGTAGACCCTCTGCGGTAACTCGTGATGCCTGTTCGAGGATAAAAGGACAAGCAATGAAGGTAGTATACTCTGTCTAAGGATGGTATGCTCGACTGAGATCGGATTGGATATCGTAGCTACTTCTCCCACGGGCTCCCATTCAATCTTGTCGAACTGGTCCCTTTCGTTTGACAGGGTCAGCCCCTGAGTCTCTTGAATTCCCAGCGATCTTAGGCTGGACCTAATGCGCCGATGAAGATGTGAAGAATCTAGAGGAACCGCATCCAGATGCACTTCCGAGAGTCTCTCGGGCAGGTTATGATAGCCGAATCCTATGGCTATGTCTTCGACGATATCGATTGGATGCATGATATCGCTCCTCCAACGAGGCATCTCGACGATGTGTTCCTTCTCGCCAATCACGCAGTCAGCCCATTTTTCTGGCTTGTTTGAGCCATCAGTTACCGTCCTAGACTCAACTAGTCGCCCCCCCATCTTGTGAAGGGATTCTCCAATCTCATCTCGGCTTAGCTCTATTCCTAGAATCTTAGAAATCAATCTCTCAGGCACCCGGTGCCAGACTGGGTCGCCACGTGGTGTATGAATCTCATCTCCCGAATGACTCGTCATCTTGACGCTCTCCACCTTACCTCCCCTCTCCTGCAGTGATAGGCACACCAGCATCAGACAAGCCTCACAAGCTCGCATATCCCATCCAGTGACATCAATCAAGAAGTCCTTCGTAGTGTGCGATACCGTGGTGTGATCTCCATTGATAATCGGAGGAAAAGACAGGATGTCGTCATTCGAATCAATAATCACAGGAAATGATTCGAGGCCATCCATGAGGTGTGCGTACTCTACACCCTTGGGGTGCTCAGTTAGAATCTGCTTGATACTCATGCTTTGCTCCATCATCAGGGGGACGAATGAATAGGTATCTGGCACCGTGATTACTGTGAACGGACCTTTCACGGCTTCTAGGTCGTGCACCCCTATGGAGGCCAATCCGCGTTTCCTACCAAGGGTGAGATGGAGCTTCTCCTGATGATCCATAAGTGACTGAATGAAAGCCCCTACCTCCTCCTCATTATCGCCGTTTTCAACCCCTCTGACAACTGCAGCCAAAACCACAGGCCTGACATTCTCCAGAGATGGGTCCACAACCATCTCGAGCCCACTGGGCTCTATCTCCATTCCAGCATCTATAATCTGACCATTAGAGAAACTTCTAGCCGCCCTTGCTAGAGATTCGTGACTAAGTAAATCGGGGCGATCTGGAAAGACCTCAACCTCTATCGCTACCTCATCATTACCTTCTACAGGACAACCCATTGCGGGGAGCCAATCAGACCAAGATTCGGGTGAGTGTTCTGAGTCATTGAGATTCTGGATGTATTCAAGCAGAGAGTGCTGCAGATTCAGAGTCGGCATGCTAACCTCAGTTTCCTAACCACATAGGTAACGCCCGATCATAGCCAATTAGCCTCAAGCCACTGATTGATGCCGTGTCGTAGTCCAGAGCCCTTAGATTTCGACGACTCAACTTCTCTAGTCCATCGACTCCAAGTCCAACCATCCAGCCTCTAAGGGTGGCACTAAGCCATTGCAAATTCTCCTCTAGCCCACTCTCAGGTGGTGGCGCGACAAGTACTGAGCATCCAGCCGCCACACAGATGAGAAGATCTTCCGCCCCAGGGGCTTCATCCATCTCGATTAGGAGGTGACGACCCTGCCCAGTCAGATTCATCGCTCTAGCAGCGAGACCAATCCGCGGTAATGCTGCAGCCGCCCTACTCCCTCCCGGGGATGCGGCATCGATAACGGCCCCGTCAAGATCTAAATCGACAACTAATCTGAATAGGTGATCAACCCGATCTACCCCGTCACGCAGAAGGACTAGTGAATCCTCACTCATCTTGCTAGTCAGAGAGACCAAAATCGCCTCAATCTCGGCGTCGTCCATTGGAGGGATTCCATCTAAATCTAGCACTATCCCTGCACATCCTCTAAGGTATTTAGAACACCCAACAAGCTCATCCTCACCTATTAGCAACAAATCACAATCCCTAGGTGAGTGTTTGACGAGAGCTGGCTGCTTCGAACACAACCCATCTTGCCAGGATTCAGCAGTCTCGTCCTCGACTAGCCAAGGAACTGGGAACAGCAGGCCCCCTTCCTCAGACCCCAAAGGCATCAGTAGAGTCAGAGGGTCGAGTGAGGTGTGAAGAGGAAGTCTCTCTGAGGATGCTGGAATCAGTGCTATGCTCTCAAAACCCTCGGCAACTGAAGGCTCTGGTAACTCAATCGGTAGAGATGCAGAACCATCCGCGCGTGTCAGTACCAATGCATCCTCCTCAATTGAGAGCCCCATTGGCTCTAGGTGATTCGCCATCTCTGAGAGTTCCTCGACTTCGATACCGCGCATAGCAGCCCCCTCACCGGGAGGCGGGCAACTGCCGGCGATTACTATGCGTCCGCCCGTCATTCCCAATCCCGGTTCAGTACCTACTGATCCGAGGACCACAATTGTGCCACCCGACATACTCGAACCGACCCCCTTGCCAACATGTCCGCGAATTATCAGAATCCCGTCGGACATACCGGCACCAGCATCATCTCCTGCAGATCCCTGTACGATGATTACTCCGCCCGACATTCGGTGTGCGGCTCGCTCGGCGACATCTTTTTCGACCACTATACGGCCATTTCGCTGAAATGCACCCAGCATAGATTCTGCCGAACCCTGAAGGGTGAAAGTACCGCCATCATTCATGGCTCCGGCACACTGCCCTAAATCTCCCAGCAGTAGGACTCTGGAATCTCTAGGGAGATGACTCGCTGCACCTATCTCACCATTCTTGGGTTTCTCATCACCACCTCTGCCCCAACCTATCCTGATGAGCAAATCTCTCTCGAGAGCCTCATCCAGCATACCATCTAAATCGCGTGCGAGCTTCATGCTCTTCGCCGTAACCTCTCGCATGCTCCTCCTTGGGGGACACCGTACTACCCGTCTTGACTCTGACGGGCAAGACGCCTAGCAACACCAACTTAGTCGCCATATTCGAATTTTCGGAGTGAAGGGTATATTGATAGAGGTCAGTCAATGGAGTCCAAACGCCCGAAGGGGCGTATGGGGCGCTGTTTTTGATTAGAGTAGCGATAAATGGGTTCGGAACTATCGGCAAGAGAGTAGCCGATGCAGTAGATGCACAAGACGACATGGAAGTGGCCGGTGTCACCAAGACTGGTCCTAGTTTCGGATGCGACTTGGCAGCCCGCAAGGGGTTTCCTTTGTTCTGTACTCACGATGACCCAGCCCGTATCGCAGCCTTCGCAGAAGGTGGCTATGAGTGCCATGGGGGACTGTCCGACCTACTAGCCTCAGCCGATGTGGTGGTAGATTGCGCCCCGGGTAAGAGGGGTGCTGAAAACCTCTCTAAGTACAAGACAGCTGGAATTAAGCACATATTCCAAGGCGGAGAGAAGCACGACCTGACCGGATTGTCCTATACTTCCTGTGCCAATCATGAGGCCAATATGAATGCAGATAGTACCAGAGTGGTGTCTTGCAATACAACTGGACTTTCTCGCACTCTAGTCCCATTGTTTGATGCCTGCGGTTCTCTGAAAGTGGAATGCACGATGATTAGACGGGCAGCCGATCCGGGAGATTCCAGTAAGGGTCCAATTAATGCAATCAAGCCGGTTCTGAAGGTGCCAAGCCATCATGGCCCCGATCTTATGACTGTAAAGCCTGAGATTGAGATAAATTCTCTTGCAGTTGCAGTTCCTACCACAATAATGCATGTTCACGCTATAATCGCTGATTTACCTAGCGGCCACGGTATGACAACTGAGTCAATTCTGGAACTCTGGAGAGGAGCTCCTAGGGTCCTGATGATGAGTGGCTCTGGAGATCGGCTGACTACGACAGCCGAGGTAATGGAAATGGCCAGGGACATAGGAAGAAAGTGGGGCGATTTACACGAGGTTTTTGTTTGGGAAGATGGAGTCAGCCTGATTGGCGACAGGCTATACTATTTCCAAGCCATCCATCAGGAGAGCGATGTCATTCCTGAGAACATCGATTGTATACGTGCTCTGACCGGCTCTGAGACTGATTGGAGAGCCTCCGTCTCAAGGACGGACGAGGCCATCTCTAGGTACTATGGGATGTAATCCCATAGTGATGCATTGGCCATGCATTGAACATCAACGGTCAAAAAGCCCCCTTAGGCTCGTCGCCACATGAATGGGTCTCGCCCAACCATTCTCATTCTCTCGGCCCTAATGCTTGCAGCATGGTCTGGGGCGATTTCTGGCGCCTCAGAGATAACGAATCAAACTCAATCCGATTTTACTCCCGACAGATACTCCGATCAAACATCATGGCTAGTAGCAGAACCAACTCAATCTCACTACGAACTGCGGCAGTCAACAGGGATGATTTACTCCCCTTACGGGCCCTTTGACCCTCTGATTGACCCGATTCCACTTGGTCCTGAGAATCTGTATGACCCTATGGCTTTAGAGCGGACCGGCTTGATAATTGTGCAGTCATCATCTTCCGACTTGACTGAGATGTTCGCAGTCCTACATCGGCTCGACCTTCCTGTCATTGACATGCTCCCGGATGACTCCGTAATAGTCAGAGTTGATGCAGTAGCCGATTCACGCATTCTTTCCGAACTGATGGATGAAAAGAGTATCAGATGGTCAGGAGGCCTACCAATAGCATGGAGGGTCTCACCCGAATTGTCGTTCCTCGCCGGCAGAGTCGGCATCCAAGTCGATATCGACATCACTCCCTCATCAGATTTGTCACAGAGGGATGTCGATTCACTCTCGTCTGATTTGAGAGCAATTTCAGGAGTAATCTCAGACCGGCCGATATGTGATGCATATCTGTGCCAGCCTAAATTAGTCGATTCCTCTTGGATTCCTATTCTTGCTATGGACGGTAGAGTGCTTAGGGTTGACATAGCATCCGAGTATGTCATTCAGAACTCTAACGCTAGTCTGATTGCAGGCATACAGGACACTCGACTAACATCAGGGCTTTCCTTGAATGGCTCCGGCGAGGTCCTGGCCATCTCTGACACAGGATTGGATGGAGATCATGGCGACTTCGGAAATCGAATTCGTGCAATTTACGACCAGTTCGGACCGGATAACTCGCACGCTGACTCAAACACCGGACACGGAACACATGTTTCTGCCACTTTGCTAGGGGATGGCTCTGGTGACTCAAATGCTATGGGTATGATTCCAGCTGCCACTTTCCACTTCTATCAACTGGAGGCTGACTCCTCGGGAATACTGGCACGCTGGGGTTCGTTGTATGAGATGTTCAGCCACTCATGGCAGAACAATGCTAGGATTCAGACCAATAGTTGGGGTAACTCGAACCTCGCTCACGACTACAGTTCTGACTCTAGGTCTGCAGACTCCTTCCTTGTGGACTACCCTAGATTTCTAGTCTTATTCTCAGCTGGAGATTTGGGTGGCGGCGGAATCACACCTCCGGGGACTGCCAAGAATGTCCTCACGGTAGGAGCATCCACAACAGGGTCGTATGGAAGTATCGAGGAGGGCTCAGTCCCCACCTTTTCTTCTAGAGGGCTGACAGCAGACGGCCGAATTAAACCAGACATCGTCGCCCCAGGTGTTGCACTATGTTCAGCCAGGGCCCAAGAGGCCCAACTTGCTTCTGGAGACTCGTGCTCTAGCACTACTCACAGCGATGGCCAGACGCCACTCTATATGACTCTCAATGGTTCGTCCATGGCCACTCCTGTGGTGGCCGGTGCAGCCGCCATGGTGAGACAATATCTCCGGGAGTCCCAGTCAATCAGCGAGCCCAGATCCGATTTGATTCGTGCTATTCTGATTAACGGGGCAGAAGATATCGGCGACTCCGATATACCCAATCCGGCAGAAGGGTGGGGACAGTTGGACTTGGAGAATAGCCTATTCCCATCCTCTTCTGGTCAGAGTCTAAATCTGTTCTACGATTACTCTAGAGAGTTGTTACCCGGCCACTCCTTTGTCTATACTTTCGATGTGGACGGTGACTACGGAATGGATGTGACCATCGTATGGAATGACGAGGAAGGTTCTGCCGTTGCGGACCAAAGCGCTTCTAGATTAGTAAATGATCTCGATCTCAGAGTGGTCGCGCCTGATGGAACCTCCTACTTAGGTAACAACTTCGCCTCGGGCTTCAGCACCCCTGGAGGTTTGGAGGACCGACTGAACAACATCGAACGAATCCGTATTCCATCCGGCTCGGCCTCTGGAACATGGTCCGTTATCGTGGGGCAAGCTGGAGGCACAATTCAGGACTACGCCATAGTGGTCACTGGACTTGCCAGTGAGACCCAAAGTCCCGATCTAACTGTCTTCGAAAACTCTCTATCGACCTCTGTTACAAGTCCATTGCAAGGCGACACTCTCCTCATTGAAGCGGCGTGGAAGAACCAAGCAGCAGCCGCTTCTGGAACCTACTCAATTGAGGTCGAGGATCTTACAGCAGGCACTATAATCCACACCTCTGCTAGACCATCCCTATCAGGAGGGCTGCTGGACTCGGTATCTTTCCCTCATTCCTTCTCCACTACTGGAATGCACGAGTTGGAGCTTAGACTGGATTCGAACTCCGATGTATCTGAGCTGAATGACGAGACTTCAGGTGTAGACAACAACTGGATTAGGATTCAGGTGAATGTCTCGCAAATCGGAGTTAGACTGACTCCTTTGATGGAGGACGGCTCTGTTCCATCCAACCCCGCCGAATTAAGTCAAGCTATGGTCAGGACCCTTGATCCTAGGGACGCAAGTTGGATTCTGTTTGAATTGGAGATGAGGAATGAGGGAACCTCTGAGATATCAGTTGGCCTGAGCATCTCTCCTGTACAGCTCCTAGGCGATGATGGAGTACTCTATCAGCCACAAGATGAATGGTGGAAACTACTCAATGAATCAGCCCCATGGACACTCGCTCCATTCGGAGAGGAAGGAGATCGGGTTGTGGTCACGCTGAATATGTCGGATATGGACACTGATCTAAGTAGCGAATCCGATGTAATCTATGCTCTACCAGGCACATTTGTCTCTGATCTAACGCTGTTCGATAGGAATGCCCCCACTGTCTCTCATAGCATCAGATTGAGTGCCGTAGTCGAGCGGGTCGAGGGATTGTTCACAGTTGTTGCAGGTACTGAGAATCTAGGGGCAGAACCCGGTGAACTTGCCGTATTCTCTCTATCTATCAAGAACACTGGAAATGGGCCGACCCAGTACACCGTATCCTGCGAGTCCTCCGACAGGTGGACGATAAGCATCGGCAACAGCCAGTCTTCCGAGATTACGCTAGAGCCGCTGAGCAGATTGCAGTTCCTCCCTCTTCCAATCAGAGTCAGAGTCCCGAATGCAGTAGATGGTAATCCCCCAGCTGGATACACACAGGAAGTGGAGTGCACAACAACTTCAGTCATTGACCATTTGTTACAGACTACAGAGCAGGCCACCGTGACGGTTCTAGAGAGCCTGGACTTCTCTCCCGAGTTATTCGATTCGGAAGGAGATGCCCTGGGGCCAATAGCCGTGGCAGACCCAAGGCCCGTTCTTAACGGAGATACCGTAGTCACACAGTTACTAATTTCTAACGAAGGAAATGTGCCTATGGATTTCACAGTCAACGCCTTTTCTTCTCGAAATACTTGGCCTATTCAACTAACTGAGGGGACGAATATACAGACAGAGCAATTGGCACTCACAATCGCAGCGGGGGTCTCCAAGACAATCTCGATTGCTACGATAGTGCCCCTTACCGCTGAGATGGGAGACTCCAACTTGGTCACTATTAGGACTACTCTGGAGGACGGCCCGACCATTACCAACTCAACTCGTCTACTCGTCCAAGAAATCGCAACTCTCGATCTGTCATGGAATCCAGTGATGTCTGTGGCTCTAGGATTTCCCGGAACTGCCAATATCCATGCTCATAATGTTGGGAATATTGAACTCGACATCAGCCTGACCATGGGGTCCCTGCCTGAAGGCTGGTCAGGCGGATTCCTATCTGGCAGGGAATTCCCTATGGATATGAATCAAGAGGCTACCATTGAGGTCGGGCTCGACCTCCCTGGAAGCTTACCTATTGGCCTTCTAGACACGCAAGTCTCCGTCATAATAGAAGCTAGGACTCCCGGTGGCGAGACAACTGTATACACTGCAGATATGTCAATCGAAATTGTCCCTTCGATATGGCTCAAAATCACATGTGAATCTATTTCGATTGAAGGTATTGGTACTGAAGGCGAGACTCTGGAAATTACGATCTCAAATATTGGCAATACGCCCGGTGAGGCAAACCTGCAGATTCTGGAACCCGATGACTGGTCTGTCGTTGTCGATGAGACATCATATGCACTAAGTTCCGGAGAGTCAGTAATCGTATCCGTCACTATTACTCCTGACTCAGAAGCTTCTAATGGATTAACTAACATCATATTCTACGTTAATTCCACTGGTGAATCGGGCAGCGAAATAGCAGTCACAAACGGTTCATATGATCTTGGAATCAGCAAGGCTAGAGACTCTTCTAGAGGGGGCTTGGGGGGGCTCCTTGAGGCAATTGGCCTACCTGACTGGACTCTTGCTCTAATCTTCCTCACTCTCTTATCCTCGGGCGTCGTATATGGAGTCAGGATGAGAAGGTCCTCATCGGCCTTAATCAACCCGGATGAGGAACTTATTCCTGAAGGATCCGCTCTACTTTCAGGCTCACTCTCCGAGCGCAGAGATGCTGCCTTGGAAACATCTTCCTCAGGAGAGGTCCTAACAGGAGGAGTATCTGACGACGAGATCCAAGCAGCTCTAGCTCAATCCGCAGCATCCGCTCCACCCCCTTCTCCTGATGGGGCTCCTCCCTTGCCTTTGTCTGGCTTACCCGATGGATGGACGATGGATCAATGGGCCGCATACGGACACTTGTGGTGGGAGCAGAACAGGCCCTGATGCGCTTTCCTTATGGCCCGGACCGCCTCGCCCGAGTCGTGACTGGCTCAATAGTGCTGTTCGGACCTCCTGGTGCAGGGAAGGGCACTCAAGCCGCAAGAATCTCATCCTTGACCGGCAAGCCCCAAGTGTCAACCGGAGACATGCTTAGGACTGCAGTCGCAACGAACTCAGACTTAGGAATGGAAGCTAAAGAGTACATGGATGCAGGTTTGTTAGTACCCGATGAGGTCATTATCGGACTTATCTCCCAAAGGCTGCAGCAGCCAGATGCGAAGTCAGGCCTGCTGCTTGATGGGTACCCCAGAACAATAGTCCAGGCAGAATCACTCGAGAAGATTGAGTTGGTTGTGGCAGTTATTTCGATAGAGGTTCCAGATGATGCGATAGTGCGACGTATAGTAGGACGCAGGATGGACTCTGAAACTGGACAAATCTATCATGTCGAGTTCAATCCCCCTCCCAAGGAAGTAGCGGATCGCGTTGTCCAGCGCAAGGACGACAATGAGGAAACCGTTAGGAGTAGGTTGTCTGCATATCATGAGCAGACAGCACCTCTGGCAGAATGGTACAGCGACAGAGGAGTACTACTGAGAATCGATGGTGACCGAGGTATAGATGATGTGGGAGATTCAATAGAATCAGTCCTCTTGAAACTGAGTGGTGCGGATGCCTAGACGAGGGAGACGGAACGATTCGAAGAGGAAGGCGAGGGCCTCCGAAGCAATTGATCACCTCTCTTCGATACTTCAATCTCCTGAGAATAATGACGAAGAGTCAGTCAATTCGGCTGCAAGAGATATCCTCCGAATCGGAAAGCGGCACGGCATTAGGCCCGACATCAGCACATCCAGACTCATCTGTCGCGGATGCAACTCGGCTCTAATCCCCGGCCGTACATCTAGGACGAGAATACGGTCGGGCACCGTGATTGTGACTTGCAGCAATTGTGGAAGAGTCACACGCAGAAGCACAGAATCTAGGAGAGGTGATTCGGATTAGCAGACAGGTGCCACGAGGAATTCTAAGACAGGCCAAGGATGCCTCCTTGCCAGTGACAGTCAGGATAGGAAAGGGAGGAGTCACAGAGCATGTTGTCATCGAACTCAGGGAGCAACTGAGAAAGAGAGGATTAGTCAAGCTGAAGGCTAATCGTGGCCTGCTGTCAAACTCAGAAGAGAGAGCCACTTGCTTCGAAGGGTTGGCTAAAAATTCAGATTCTGTTCTAGCACATAGTATAGGGAATGTTGCGGTGTTCTGGCTCTCTAGAAAGTAATCTGAACACCGAAACACGACATCCTCCAATGCTCACTTATTTAGAGGGGGTAAGGTTCGCAGAAAGTCATGGTGACTGAGAGTCAAGTGGTATTGGCAATATTTGTGATGTCCTTCGCTCTGATTTTGTCTGAAGTTGTGCATCGAACAATAGCTGCTTGGTTCGGCTCAGTCCTCATGCTTCTATACGGTCATTACACCGGAGTATTCCATCTTCATGAGCAATACAATGCTGCTGGAGAACTCGTCAAGACCTACACCCTAGAGCACACGATGATAGGATGGATCGAGTGGGAAGTCATCGGCCTGCTACTGGGGATGATGATATTTGCATCCATCCTCGAGTTGTGCGGCTTCTTCGAGTATGTCGCCATCAAGGCTTCCAAGATGAGCAGGGGAGACCCTTGGAGGCTCATCGTCCTCCTAGGCACATTCACTACTCTGCTCTCTCTAGTTATTGACAATGTAACAGCAATCATCATCATCGCTCCTGTGACATTGAGAATTTGTAACAAGCTGGAGATTAATCCCGTCCCTCCACTACTGGCAGAGGCAATTCTGTCAGATACCGGTGGCGTTGCTTCGATGGTCGGCGACCCTCCTAATGTGATGATCGCCGCCGCAGCATCAGACGCAATCCCAGTTTTGGACGCCTTTTCGTTCAATGGCTTCCTATTACGACTCGGACTTCTAACCTTCTTTGCGTGGGTTGCAACATTGGGGTACTTCAGGTGGTACTACAAGGATTGGGCATCACAGAAGTCACCACATGTTGACCTACTGATGGAAGAAGACGAGTGGGATGCCATCAACGACAAGCAACTGATGTTTTCGACTCTGATTATCCTCGGACTCACAGTAGTCGCCTTCTCCGCCAAGTCTCTACTCGACCTCGAGATTGAAATTGACGGAATTGCCCTAAGTGGAGCTGGCTTAGCACTAATCGCGGCTAGACCGAAGGAGGAAGAGCTCAGAGAGGGATTCATCAATGATGTTGTCGACAAGGTCGAGTGGCAGGCTTTGCTGTTCTTCGCAGGACTCTTCTTACTTGTAGGCGGAGTTGGTGATGTCGGCTATCTCGATCAGGTCGCCAATTGGATTTTCGATAACTTTGGCGATGACGAGGTGAAGTTAGCAATCGCAATCATTTGGGTGTCAGCAATCGCCAGTGCTCTGATTGACAACATCCCCTTCACTGCAGCGATGATTCCCGTGATTTTCAGCATCACAGAAGCCAGCGGAGGGGCCCTTAGCCCAGAGCCCCTACTTTGGGCTCTCGCCATGGGTGCTGGCTTCGGTGGCAACGCGACTCCGATCGGCTCTAGTGCCAATGTAATGACAGTCGCAATCAGTGAGAGAGGCCCTTATCCCATCACTACCAAGGAATGGGTTAGGGCTGGCTTTCCAGTCATGATTATCACTTGCTGTGTCGCCACTGTGTTCATGTTCTTCTTCCACGGTGCCCTTTACTCTTGAATCGCACAAGCGATATCGTGAAGCATGAGACTCCCTACCAAGTCCATGCACGAGTGCGCCATATGCGGCTTGGTTTCTACCGATTCTCCCTGTCCAGCATGCGGTGACGAGGAGACTAATTATGGAGTCGAAACATTAGATTCACAGCCCTCTCCGAACCGAGAATCTGAGCTTCCATTCGGCTTAGATGCGGAAACCGAATTAGAATCTACAGATCTCCCATTCGGTTTGGAAGAAAATCCCGAGTCCGACGAGTCTGGTGACTTGGTGTTCGGTATCGAATCATCACCTCCGGAACAGATTACCACTCTCATTCCATTCGGACTTGAAGAATCTCCAATTTCAGAAGACTAGATTTTCGAATTATCACCGCCCCCGTAGGGGGCGTGTGGTCCCCGCTTAGTTGAAATACCAAAGGCAGGTCGGCCACCTGCATTTAGTGCGCCTTGGTACTATCAGGTATCAGGGTAAGTGGTTGAGGCCGCCCCGCCCTGCGGGGAGACGAGGTGGCCTGAGATACCTGAATTGATATGCCTGGACACCAGAGGACTCACAAAGGTGGGATTGTAGAAAATCAAGATGCTACAACCCGACTGGGGGATGGCTCGGCTCGAGAGCCGAAGAAGGTCGTGACAAGCTGCGATAAGTTGCGGGGAGAGGCATGAATCTCTTGGATCCGCAAATTGCTGAATTG
>Ga0114933_10001286_pt1 | contig 28200 bp, 27 predicted proteins | sample 4SBtaG_FD_89691 | JGI IMG/M metagenome (GOLD analysis project Ga0114933, IMG submission 89691) | Deep subsurface microbial communities from Kolumbo volcano to uncover new lineages of life (NeLLi) - 4SBTROV12_W25 metaG | ecosystem: Environmental > Aquatic > Marine > Volcanic | place: Kolumbo... | reverse complement strand
TCTTGCACCTGATGAAATAGATGCCTTGGTGGTTTTATTGAAAGGATTTAATGGTAGTAAAATACCAATTCAATATAGAAAGGTGTTATCTGAAAAAGAAAATATTATCGAAACAGGACGACGTATTATAACTAAATATAATTGTCGCGGTTGTCATAATGTTGAGGGGAAAGGTGGGGATATCCAAAAATACTTGAAGGCAAAGGCACAATATCCACCTCCTTTGGAAATGGGTGATTATCATGTTGGGGAACGCCTGAAAAGTTCGTGGCTATACTCTTTCTTGCGTAGCCCGACTCCGGTCAGAACCTGGATTAAAGTTAAAATGCCCACATTCGCTTTCTCAGATAAAGAAGTTCGAGATTTAACAGCTTATTTTGAAGCCCTATCTCCTGCGGTTGAATATGAGGCAGGAGTCCATCAGGAAAAAGATACTGCTATTGCACAAAAAGGTGTAGAAATGGTGAACTATATGGACTGCGGTCGTTGTCATGATGATGGCCAAAAAGGCATAGAGTTTTCTCTTGCCAGCCAACGCCTGCGGCAAAATTGGATACCAAAATGGCTGAAAGATACCCGAGCTTTGATTCCGTGGACTCCAATGCCTTCGCATTGGGTTAAGGCAGGTGACGGATATAATGTACCCACAAAGTTTGATGAAATAAAGTCGGTAGGTGATGTAGATACACAGGTGGGAACTCTTAAAGACCTCATTATTGCTTATAACACAGCAGAGCTAGATTTTGATGTGTCTCTGGGTGAAGGAGAGGAAGAGGAAGGTGGAGAAGATGAAGGTGATGAGGATGAAGATGAAGATGATGAGGAATAAAATTGTTTTATCCTCAAATCATTTATATAATTAATTTTACTTTTGCGATAAGGACGAACGATGGAAAATTCAGGTCTTGAAAACTTTTTGTTAATCGCGACTAAACCAGATAATATTCCCATTGGATCCATGCTAATTTTTGTGGGTTGGGTTTTTTGGATCGCAATCAAACAAATGATCGCAAACGATAAGTGGATAAAGCAGGGAAAAAAAGAAAAAATTTGGGATGAAATGATAAAGTAAGTGGCGATATTTATAATCACTTTTGGTGCATTCATTGTTGGCATCTTATTGATTGTCTCCTTAAAGAAAATCTCACCCCCCGCTCCTCAAGAGCAAATACATTTTGATAACCCGGACGATGTTCCTAAATACCTTCGGGATCAGACAGCGTTTAAAGATAAGTGCGTAGAGTTTCTTGAAAAGTTTAACCTCGAATATGTACATTCTGTTTGGGCTAACGATCATGAACTTGAAATAGCCATGAATGATGAAACCCCAGTTGTTGGTGGAGTTTATCTAGCTCTTTGTATCATTGATCCACCTGGGCAAACGGTAAATGCCATAAAGGTAAAAGGTTTCTTGGACACGGTCAAAGGGGAGGGCGCTTCTCGAGGAATATTCATCACCACAGGTTATTTTTCAGATGAAGCTATTCGATCTATAGATGACGAACCTGTTGAGCTAGTCGATGTGGTTTCTTTTATTTCTTATCTTAAAAGATTTGGGATTTATGAAAATCCATCCCCATAAAGACCTGAATCTATAATAGTCTTCATTAGTACTTTCTTCATTTCTTTTTGTGCATATGCTAATATCGAAGGAATGAAAATCAGCGAAAAACTAAAGTCTTCCTCACCTATATTTTCTTTTGAGTTTTTTCCACCTAAAGATGAAGTGGGTTTTCAAAGTCTATTTAAAACAATCGAAAAATTAAAACCCGCCAACCCTAGTTTCGTCTCAGTTACCTATGGTGCCGGAGGGAGCACTCGCTCTAAAACTGTTGACCTTGTTGGTAAAATAAAAAATAAAATTGGGATTGAAAGTATGGCTCACCTAACCTGCGTGGGCCACAAAAAGGATGAAATCGTTTCAGTTCTTAAAAATTTGGAAAATTGTGGGATAGAAAATATCCTAGCTTTACGCGGGGATCCTCCGAAAGGTGAAGAGCAATTTGTAAAACCACAAGGTGGATTTGGTTATTCAAATGAATTAGTGTCTTTTATTAAATCTAATTTTTCCTTTTGCGTTGGCGCAGCATGTTATCCGGAAGGTCATATTGAATGTGTAAATTTATCGCAGGATATGGATAACCTGAAGCGAAAAGTTGATTGTGGAGTGGACTTTCTGATCACTCAGTTATTTTTTGACAATAGATATTATTTTGATTTTATAAACCGTGCAGAAAAAGAAGGTATAAAAATTCCTATTATTCCCGGCATCATGCCAATTTTAAACCTTAAACAAAGTCAACGTTTTACCAAAATGTGCGGTGCGAGTTTATCTGATTCGCTTATTGAAAAATTTAGTGGATTTAAGGATGACTTTGATAAAGTCAGGGAAATAGGAATAAACCACGCAATTCAACAATGTCGAGGCTTAATAAATTCGGGTGCACCAGGTATTCACTTTTATACGCTAAATAAGTCCAATGCAACTCTGGCTATTCTTGAAAATCTGAGAGGTTGATAAGCCTCGATTCTAAGTTTAATTTTATGCTTAAGGCTATTCTATTTTTGTTTATTTTCTCCGTTTCAATAATTTTGGGAGATAATATAACGTGGGCGGAAAACTCAAAAGTGCTTGATGGTATGGTATTCATACCTAAAGGCACATTTAAAAGAGGATGCAATCGATTTGGTCCCCAGCATGGAGCTCCTGAACAATCAGTTCACTTAGATTCATTCTGGATCGATAAATACGAAGTTACCAATAAAAAATTTGAATCGATTTTCCAAGAACATAACTTACGTAGAAGTATCTATGCTGATTGTGATAATTGTCCGGTTTCCAAAATAAGTTGGTATGAGGCTGCGGATTATTGCCATTTAGTTGGAAAATCTCTTCCTAGCGAAGCTCAATGGGAAAGAGCAGCTGGAAATGGTAATGGCTGTGAATTTCCCTGGGGAAATGGTTTTGATCTTATGAGTCCTCCTGCCAGAGGAGGATTGAAATTACACGATAAAGCTTTTCCCGTTGGAAGTTTTCCTCCAAATAGAAATGGACTTTATGATATGGCTGGAAATGTTTGGGAATGGGTAAGTGATTGGTTTTCTGTAGGTTTTTATTATGCTGATATACTTCATAATCCTAGAGGCCCTGTGAGTGGTGTTATGAAAGTAAGAAGAGGTGGGTCGTGGTCTGATTCGGTTAAGGCTATGGCATCCGGCTACAGAGACTGGAGTAGTCCGTTTTCTCGAGGTTTTACTGATATTGGGTTTCGTTGCTCTGTAAACTTGAATTCTAAGGTAAATTAATTTGGTTACTACTACAAAGCTTGAATATATTAACCGAGTAATAGATGAATGTCTCACTGAGGATGGTGAGGCTTTAGAGTTAAACGGAAAGTTTATTGGTGATGAAGGAGTAGAAGCCTTAGTGAGCACTAATAGAGTTTTTGATGTTGAAAATCTTGATCTCAGTAGGAACAAACTTACATGGAGAGGAGCCCACCATTTATTTCAAAGTCAAAAATTTAACAATTTAAAGCGATTATATATTGGGGATAATAATGTTTCTGATAAAGGGATAAAAGCATTGCCTGATGCAAACTTTGTAGGAAACTTATCATTGCTCGATTTACGCTACAACAATATTGGTCCTGATGGAGCGATGACCATTGTTGATTGTGAAAAATTTCGTAAATTACAGGTGTTGATTTTTCAGGAAAATGCAATTGGTGATGAACCAGTTATTAGTTTAGCCAAGGCATCGGCATTTGCAAATTTAAGAAAGCTTAATCTCTATCGAACAGACCTTTCGGTAAAGGGAGTTAAAATCCTCGCAAAATCCAAGGTTTTGCAAAGGGTAAAACATCTTAATCTTGCTAGAAATTATCTCAACTTGGACTCTGCTCAATATCTCGCTAAAACTAAGACTTTGGTTAATATCGAAACGCTACTGATGTTTGATACAGGTATTGGAGATGCTGGGGTTAAGGTAATTATGGACTCGGAAGCATTTCAAAATTTAAAAACATTTAGGGTAACCTGAAAATCAAATCATGAGTATCTGTCGTTCAACCAAGGTTCACCGGTATTGGAGTAGCCTCTTTTTTCCCAGAAACCGAGCTCATCATAATCACGAAAAATTATCTCCCCGATCCACTTTGCTCCTTTCCAAGCGTAGAGTTGAGGAGTGATCATACGGACAGGTCCTCCATGTTCTTTTGTAAGGGGGTGATTTTCCCATTTGTGGACAAGTAATACATCATACTTTAAGGCTTCATCTAAGGGGAGATTTGTAGAATATCCATCCCAAGCCTTGATATAAACAAATTTAGCACTCGGCAATACTTCGCAACTGGCAGCGATATCTGAAAACTTAACTCCCTCCCATCGATTGTTCATGCGACTCCAGGAGGTTACGCAGTGAAAGTCGGAAACATCGGATGTTTGCGGCAACTCCTGAAAAGCATCCCAATCAAAAGTTTTTACATGTTTTACAAGCCCTGAGACGGTTAGATTCCAATTAAATTCATCCAGTTCGGGGGTGACCCCTAAATCAAGTATGGGCCAGTTTTCTACTACTTTTTGCCCAGGTGGAGTTTTTGGATTTCCATCCCGGTTTAACTCTCCTTCTCCTTGAGGCATCTCTTCCGCCATTGGCATTTTTTCTTTAAAAGCCTTGCGATACTGGATTAATTTTTCTCTGCTTCTAATTATTTTAGAATTTGAATCATATGACATAAATTATAGGAAAACCGAGTTAAATACATGAATTTAAACTAAGATGCGCATGATTCCATAAGGGTCGCCGTTCCTGGTAAATAAGATGCCATATCACCCTGAACTTCTACCTCAAGAAAACCTTGGATAAACTCCAAAGATGCTCCGCCCCCAGTGGAGACAAAAAAATTGTTGGTAAAATAATTCCATAATTGATAAGAGTCATTTTCAAGGAAATCAATAGAAATCTGGTTTCTATTGACAGTGGGAGGGATGAGTTTGCCGATTTGTCTTTTGATCATTTTTTTTAATTCACTTCCACCAATTAAATTTAGGATAGCGGCCGAATCTCCTCCTCCAATTACAATATTGATATTTGGATTGAGTATGGTATTTCTAAATAAGAGTTTTGCTATTTCAAGTGAACCTTCTGCATAACTAGAGGATAATGGGTGGTCATAGGCGCCTAAGGGCCCGTTCCAGAAAACATTTTCGATACCTTTTAATTTCTCTTCAAACTGAGTTATGGTTTTTTCTCCTAAATCGAGCTGAATCTCTTTTGAAAAGTCAGGTGTAGTTTTATTCTCAAATGAGGCTGTTTTATATTCTGAAACAACTTTATAGTCATCTGGTAGTAATATAGACACCTTTTTATCTTCAGCTAAATCAATTATTTTTTCTGCTAAATTTACCTCATTCAAAAGTTCTTGGTTTTCGTTTTTATCTGTGCTGGCCAATTTGACGGGAATGGTTTTAAGACCAAAAGGTTTGAGCAAGTCTCTTTGCTGCTGAGCCATGAGAAAGGAGTTTGCCATTTTTCCACCAATAAATATTCCTTGTACTCCAGTTTCAACAAATTGATTTAGGGTTTTCATTTTATCCGAAACTTTAGCGCCCCCCGCTATGACCAAAGTTTTTTTTGGGTTAGCTAATATTTTTCCGGCAAAAGCTCCTAGGCGACTCACCTCTTCATAAAGCAATACACCTGACACTATTTTTTTACCATTGGCTCGCATCATTTGCGGTAAAAGTTTAATGCTTTTGGTTATTCGGTGGCTGCAGCCAAATGCACAATTGATATAGACATCAGCAATATCCGCTAATTTAGTAATAAATTCTTTTCTATAGAGATCTGTATTTTTGGGGTCAAGCAGATAACGTAAGTTAGGAAGAAACTTGATTCCACCAGGAGGTAATCTCTTGTGCGCCACTATTTCCAGTGAATCTTTCATGTGGGCATCAAGGGTTTCCGGAGGGAAAATTGTATAGGTGTCACCATAAACCCTGCGCACTAATGTGTCGAAATGGGAACACACAAATTGAATATTAAAAACCCCATCCCAGCCTGAACGATCTTTTTTCTTATGCGGGCGGCCTAGGTGAGAGCCGATAACGATTCTGCAGTCTCCTTCAGTAAGCTCATGAATTTTTTTGAATGTAAGATCCAGAAAACGACGAATCCGCGTATCATCTGCAACTCTATATAATCCTTTTGAAGTGTTTCGTAACGGCACATTAAAATCGACCCGAATAAATATTGTTTTTCCGCGCAAGTCAGAGGGTTTCAGTTGCGTTAACTGAGCCATACCGGGGAGATTAGAGGTTTCTATATTTTCCATAGTCATTACCTTTTATTTACAATAAAACAAGAGGATTGTAAGGGTAAAGCATATAATACCAATGTTTTTTATTAAGCCGCTATTCTCTGGAACTTCGAATAAAGTTTCACTATAATTGTTTAGAGTGGTATGATGCAAATCGTAAGTAGTATTAAAAATAAAAATATTAAGCTTTAACACCAAAGCTTTTATCACGAAAATTATTAAATAAATATAAAGAAGTTCAGTTAGTAATATTTACTACCTATATGTTTTTAAGGCTATAAACTGATAATTAACCGAATTCAAAATACTATTCTTTCCTTACCTCAGACCATTTATTATGGTTCCGACCAGCAAGATAAATCAGATATATTCATAACTTATTGAATTATAAAGCTTCCTTCTCGAATTGGCAAGCTTTAGAAATTTCTGTCTAAATGTTTTGCTAAAGATGGCTGTGGAAAGAAAATAAGGAAAACAGGAACATTTTATGGAAAAAACGAAAAGTACTAAAAAAAGTGTAAAAAAGGTGATGCTAATTAATGCTCAGCATCCTGAAGAATGTCGAGCTGTTATTTTGAAAGATAATTGTATTGATGATTATATTGTTGAGCATTCATCCCGAGAACAAATTAAAGGTAATGTTTATTTGGGCGTAATACATCGGATTGAACCGTCAATAGAAGCTGCGTTTGTTGACTTTGGGTACAATAAGTTTGGATTTTTGCCATTTAAAGATGTTTTGAGAGAATCCTACTGCCACACTGGCGAAAAAAAAGCAAAAATTAGAATTCAGGATGTTCTTATGAGGGGCCAAAATATCCTTGTCCAAGTGGCAAAAGAGGGTCGGGACGCCAAGGGCCCTTCTTTAACTAATGCTCTAAGTATCCCAGGTCGATTTTTAGTTTTGATGCAAGGGCATGGTAGTGCCGTTTCTCGAAAAATTGAAGATGAGTCTGAAAGAAAGAAATTAAAGGATATTGTTGCTGGTTTTAATCTTCCTGATAATCTCGGTTTGATTATTCGCACTGCTGGTGTTGGAAGAAATAAAAATGAGTTGCAAAAAGACCTGCAAATGCTCCTTAAAGTTTGGGAAAAAATTCAAAACTCCGCGAATGATGAAACCTTGAAAGCTCCCTATTTGCTTTATCAAGAACCAGACTTGGTAGTCCGAACCGTGCGAGACCACTATTCTAGCGATACATCTCAAATTATTGTTGATAACAATGATTCATATAAAGCGTTGAAGGATTTTGCAAGGATGGTGATGCCGGCAAGTAGAAACTTAGTTAAACTTTACAAAGAAACGAAACCTCTATTCTCTGAATACAAAGTTGAAGAACAAATAGAGTCAATTTACAAGAGAAACGTTCCTTTGGCTTCTGGTGGTTCCATTGTTATCGACATTGGTGAGGCTATGGCATCCATTGATGTTAACTCTGGTAAAACAAAAGGTGGATTGGACTTAGAAGAAACAGCGGTAACTACCAATTTGGAAGCTGCTAAAGAAATAGCTAGGCAACTAAGGTTACGAGATCTAGGTGGTTTGATTGTTATTGATTTTATAGATATGTATCAAAAGAAAAATAAAGCTGAAGTTGAAAAACAGCTTAAGGTAGCTTGCAAATCAGATAAAGCAAGAATCAACTTGTCTCGTATTTCAAAGTTTGGACTACTTGAAATGTCTAGGCAAAGAATCTCCCCCCCTGTGAAAGATGGGATTTTTGAGGAATGCAGTCATTGTATAGGGTCCGGACTTGTGAGATCAGTTAATTCCATTGTGCTACTTGTATTCAGAAAAGTGCAAGAGCTAATAGCTAAAGGTGGAGTAAAGTTGATTTCTTTAGAAATTTCACCTGAAGTTGCTACATATATTTTAAATAATAAAATGGATGCAATATTTGACTTGAAAGAAAAATATCAATTAAATTTTAAATTTATAAATATACCAGGTTTGAACTTTGAAAATTTTAAATTCGAGGTATTGGAAACTAAAGAAAAGGCAGATGAAGAGGCCGCTATACTAGATAAAAGAAAAAATAAAGAGACTTCAACAAAAGAAGATGTGCAACCTTCTATTACAACACAAACTGAAGGAACTCAAAAACTAGATACTGAAACAAGCCCGACCAAACCAAAGAGGAGATACTCTAAAAGAAAATCAACTTCAAGGAGAGGTCAAACTCGAGGAAGGGCCCGAAGACCTTATACTCCGAGAAAAAATTTAGAGGGGGATGGTATTAAAAAGACTGCCAAAGAGAAATCAACTCCTCCGGATAGCATGAAATCAAATGAAAAGGAATTCAATAACCTCTCAGATAATGTTGAAGTCCCTATAATTCCTCTGCCGGCTCCTTATGTAAGACCAAAAGCAAAAAGTGATGCCCCAGGTTCTGTTCCAGATGGAAATGTGAATGATGTGTAGAGGATATTATATTCACTTAGATAAAGCGCATCGAAACCCTGTATCCCAGAACTTTGCGTTTAGAGGTGAAATATTTCTAAAAGGTATCATTACAAATTCTTTCATAAAACCATGATCTCTTTTAAAATAAGAACCGCCCCTAGTAACTTTTAACTTCTTTCCATAATTTTCGTCCTTATGAGTTGAATGTGGGTAGGGTTGGTACCAACTGCTGGTCCATTCAGAAACATTTCCGTTCATTCCCCAGACTCCAAAAATGCTTTGGTCTTTATTCTTGGTATAGACTGGAATCACTTGTTTTGAAAAATTGGCATTTTCTTTGTTGAACTCGTTACCCCAAACAAAAAGTCGATTATCTGATCCCCTTGCGGCTTTTTCCCATTCGAATTCAGTCGGCAGCCTTTTTCCTATAGAGAGACAATAGGAATCAGCTTCAAACCAACTGACTCCGCGCACAGGCTCATTGGGAATATGAGTTAAATATTTTGCTTTGGGCTTGAATTTTATAAAATCTGCATAAATTGTTTCATATCGATCAATATAAAATGCTTCTAAGAAAAGAGTTTGTTTAGGTTGAGCATTTAGTCCAACAGTTTTTTCGGACATGAATGGTTTAATTTCTAAAGTGGGATCAAACCCTAGATTGAAGTCTCCTGCAGGTATTTGAACCATTCCTGGGTGTTCGTTTTTATTACACCCAAATAGAAAAAAAACAATGAATAGAATTGAGAAGTATTTAATCAATTAATATTTAAAGTTGATTCACTCATTGAGGAAGTATTAGAGTCAAATTTATTAATAGGGAATACATCTGATCCATTTTCTGCCAAAACATACTCTACGGTTAAACAGGCTGCTTGTTGCCTTGAGCACATAATGGTTCTGCAGTCTTGATCTTTTTTTCCGCAGTAATAATTTAAAATTCGCATTTTCATAAAACGATTATTGTTGAGTTTAATTAAATAGACATTATTTTTTGATTCAATGTTATGGGTTCTTGTGCGGTAAGTGTACCAGTTTGTTAATTCTTTGTTAATTAGATTTCCGAAGGTAACTTCGTCTTCTATATAACCATTCTTTGGGGCTTTCTTAACCTTGTTAAATTCAACAGGCCCAAGATTTATAGCGCCTGTGTAACCAAGGGGATTTGTTCCACCTCCATTAGTAATAATTTTTGTTCTGCTAAAACCCAAATCCCAATCCAGACTTTGAAAGGCATTTTTTTTAAATTCATCATTTGCTACTGTGTGAGTTTTTCTGGATGTGAAGTGAACGAGCATCCAAGCATCCTTGATTTTAGCGTTGATCTGAATTGTTGGATTTTGGGTGCTTATTTTTTTTATTGTTTTTGGTGGAAGTGGTACGGTTTCAAACTCTTCAATATTTTCTATCATATAATTTAATGCAGTATGAAATATCAACGTTATCGCTAAAAGCATTAAGAATATTTTGGGAGTAGGATTCATAATTTCAGTTTAACACAGTAGAATAATTTGGATTGAAGTAGATCAAATAAACTTTGAATATCGAATAATTAATAATATCCAGTCTTTAAAAACATTAATAAGTTATATAAATATTTTCTTTATAGCAGCTATATTCTATTGTATATTTAACAAGTATTAAACTTAAGACTTCAAATATACCATGCCTCAAGATCGCTATTTTAGCTATAAAAAATCCCAAATTGAAAATTTCCTAAAATTAGAATTTAAAAATAAATTTAGTTCTGCGGGAAAAATTTCTCTTCGAAAACGGAAAAAGTTTATAGATACAATGACTAAAAAGGTCAGCAAAAGGTTTGGAAAAGATATTTTATTTTTAATTAATTTTTCTAAACAAGGTTTATGTGCTGTCGTATCTCCGGTTCATTCTTTATCTACAGACAAGGGGAAATTAAAACAGTCATTCTCTACTCCCCAGGTTTTTTATACCGCACATTGTGTGGATCGCTTTATCGAAAGAATGAAAACACATGAAAATTGTATAATACAATTGGATGCTTTTTTAAGTGAGGCTATTTTGTCTTTTGGAGAGAATGAGGGATATTTGACCTGCTCCGATGGCGTTTTTGCGTACGAGCTTGAAAGTGATAGATTGGTTGTAAAAACATTTATAAACTTTGATTTATTAAATGATGATCAGGTCAAAAAATTCTACGGTTCTGGTATGATTTCTATGCTTCCCTTAGAATACACCACCGAAAATATTTCTGATGCTGACTTTATTATAGAAGATGAAAATATACCCTCTTAGATAAAGCCACAGTGACCGTTTAAACATTACCTTTCTAAATAGGTAATCGTATTACCATCCCGGCTAATTAAGTACAGACAAATGATCCAGGTTTTTGATGTTGTAAAAATGTATGACGGGACTAATCCAGTTTTGGATAGTTTTTCTATGGAAATATCCAAAGGAGAATTTGTTTTCCTCACAGGTTCCAGTGGGGCAGGAAAAACTACAATCTTGAAAATATTATTTGGCCAGGAGCGTTTCGAGAAGGGGCAGGTTCTCGTTCACGGTATTAATGTTGGGAATTTAACACATAAAAATATGTATACCCTCAGACGATTTATGGGTGTAGTTTTTCAGGATTATAAATTACTTCCCAATAAAACAGTTTTTGAGAATGTGGCTTTTGCTCAAGAGGTAATAGGGCGTAACAGAAAAACAATTCAAATTAAAACATGGGAAGCTTTAAAAAATGTGGGATTGACCCCCAAAAAGGATACATACCCTGCATGTCTATCAGGAGGAGAACAACAAAGAATAGCTATTGCCCGCGCTATGGTAAATGAGCCTTCTATTATCTTAGCAGATGAACCAACGGGGAATCTTGACCCTGATATTTCAATCGAGATTTTAAAATTGTTCGAAGAATTGAATAAAAAGGGTACAACAATAATATTTGCGACACATAGTCAGGAGATTATAAAACGGGGAGAGCACCGAATAATTAACCTTAATCAGGGTAAGGCTTTTGAAGCTTGAGATCTTCTATGCAGACATTTATAAGTGGATTTAGAACCACACTTTCAAACATTTTAAATAACAAGCAAACTTTTTTTCTCTCTGTTGCCACCATAACAATATCCATTTTTATTTTGGGTTTGTTCTTAATGTTGTTTTCTAATTTAAATGGCCTCCTCACTAAATTAGATGACGAGGTCCAACTTATAGTTTATTTGAATGACAATATAAATTCCGCGGAAAGGAAGGTTCTGGAAGATATAATTTCCAAGTCTCCATTTGTGAAATCTATAACGAAAGTTTCAAAGAAATTAGCTTGGAAAGAATTTCAATCCAATATGTCTGAAAATTTAAAACCTTTATTAGATATAAAGTTTAATCCTTTGCCAGCTTCTTACAAAATCCAGTTTTATGAAGCCGATAGTCGTTTGGTTCACATTAGGGAACTTTCAGAACAACTTATACCTAAAAAAGGCATTGAATCAATAGAGTATGGCCAAGAATGGATTACGAAAATTGAAAAATTTATGTTTTTGTCTCGTTTATTTCTTTTTGCTATGGGCGGTCTTTTATGTTTTGGGCTCATTTTAATAATCTCGAATACAATCCGCTTATCCATTTATTCCCGACGGGATGAAATTGAATTAATGTTGCTAATTGGAGCAACTCCGAGCTTTGTGAAGGTCCCATATTTATTCGAAGGGATGCTTCAAGGATTGACAGGTTCGATTTTGGCCCTTTTTCTAATAAAGGGAATAAGTTTTTATTTGAAAGATGAATTTCAATCAATCGTTGAATCAATATCTGTGGAATTTCAGTTAATAGCTGAGCCCTATTTATTTGGATTGGTGGGATTAAGCCTTTTGGTTGGTTTAGTGGCTAGTTATTTATCGACCTATCAATTTTTGCGAATATATAAGTAAACATAAAATGAAACAAATTTTAATAATTTGGTTTTTATTTATTCTTTTTTGCACAGAATTCTTTGTGGTTTTTCCTGCTTGGTCTGAAAATAAGGAAAAAGGAGAAATTGATGCCTTGATAAATGATGAACAAAAAGAATTACAGGCTCTAAAAAAGAAAATAGCGTTACAAGAAAAGACTATTAGCATAGAGGGGGCAAAGGAATCCACTGTGCTAAAACATCTTCAAAAAATTGGAACACAATTAAAGCTTAAGGAGAGAGAATTAACTATTTATCAATTGAACTATAAAGTTAATCAAAAAAAAATATTAAGTTTAGTACAAAGATATAAAAAGGCAGAACAAAAACTTAAATACCAAGAAAAGATTTTAGGGCTTCGCCTTCGATCAATATATAAGGAGGGGCCAGTGTATCCATTAAAAATTATGTTTTCCTCCAATAATGTAACCGATTTATTGCAAAAAATTAAATATATGAATCTAATTGCTCGGCAAGACTCGGAACTACTCTATGAGTATAAAAATAAATTAGACCATATCAAGGATGACAAAAGAGCCTTATTTGAAGCCCGCGCAAAAATAATTCATTTGAAGGAAAAAGCAAAAATAAAGAAAAAGGAAATCGAACGCACAAAAATAATAAAATCAAAGTTTTTAAAAAAAATTAAAAAGAAAAAAAGTCTGAATATAAAAACCAGAAAAGAATTAGTTGCTGCATCAAATAATCTAAATAAGCTAATAAAAAAATTGCTTGTTAAACTGGTTTCGGGTGAGGGGCTTGAGATTTCCGACAAAAAAGGTAGGCTAAAACTTCCATTAAATGGCCCAATTCTTAATAAGTTTGGTAGAAAAAGAGTTAAAGAATATGATTCTTATATTGTTTATAATGGTATTAATGTAAAAGCTACAAAGGGTACCCATGTTAAAGCTGTTTTCGATGGAAAAATATTGTTTGCAGGTGAGCTTGAGGGTTATGGGAATTTAGTTATTGTTGGGCATGGGAATATATATCATTCCCTGTATGGGCATCTTGATGATATAAAAGTTTCGGTAGATAAGGTTGTTAGGACGGGGGAAATAATAGGGCTTAGTGGTGACTCAGGTTCTCTTGAAGGTGAAGTTCTTTATTTTGAGCTAAGAAAAAATGGTAAACCCATTAAACCGCTTCCTTGGTTCAGGATGGCCAGCAAATAAGATATTAAAGATCCAAAATGAAAGGTTTTCTCATTTATAATATTTAATGCCAATTAGGAATAATATTTGGAGATCAAAATTTGAACTGTTTAATTAAAAATTTAAAAAGCGTTATATACTTTATTATTTTTACTTTAAGCTTTCTTTCAACTGTAAATTTGTTTGCGGAAGAGGAAAAAAGCAAAGGAAATGCTTATAATAAGTTAAAAGTGTTTTCGGAGATTCTCTCGCTTATTGAATCGAATTATGTTGATCCTACCAAAAATGATTCAATGATTGAGGGGGCAATTAGTGGGATGGTAAAATCCCTGGATCCCCATACTGCCTATATGTCCCCTTCTTCCTATAAAGATATGCAAGCGGAGACAACTGGAAGGTTTGGAGGATTGGGAATAGAAATCAGTATTAGAGATGGGATTCTAACTGTTGTATCACCAATTGAAGATACCCCGGCTTTTCGGGTTGGGATAAAACCTGGAGACAAAATAATCAAAATTGAGGACGAATCAACCCTTGATATGACCCTTCCAGATGCCGTATCTCGGTTAAGAGGAGAAACTGGAACACCAATAAATATTACAGTTTTTCGAAAATCCTTTAAAGCTCCTAAAGATTTCACAATAGTCCGAGATATTATAAAAGTGCGAAGTGTTGTTAATAAACTGTATGAAAACGATATTGGTTATATAAAAATCAGAAATTTTTCAAAAAATACAAGCAGTGACCTAGATAAAGCTTTGGTAGACCTAAAGGAAAAAGGAATTTCCAAACTAATTCTTGATGTTAGAAATAACCCTGGGGGTTTATTAAATCAGGCTGTTGAGGTTGCTGATCGTTTTTTAAACAAAGAAAACCTTATAGTCTATACCAAAGGTCGTTCTAGTGAACAAAACATGCGCTTTACCAGTCATGATAAAGTTGCTGGCGTTTCTTATCCCATGATAATTCTTGTTAATAGTGGTAGTGCGAGTGCTTCAGAAATTGTTGCTGGAGCATTGCAAGATCTTAATAGAGCAATTATTTTGGGAACGACAACGTTTGGCAAAGGATCTGTGCAAACCATTATTCCTTTAAGCGATGGTTCAGCCTTGAGATTAACAACTGCAAGATACTATACCCCTAGTGGACGGGTAATTCAGGAAAATGGAATCAAACCTGATATTTTGGTTGAAATGGAACCTCCCAGCAAAAATGAAAAAAAGGAAGACAAAATAGTTGAGTCTGAAGAAAAAATTAAATTACGGCGTTTTTTGCGAGAAAAAGATTTAAAAAAACACCTTAAAGGAAAAAGTAGCATTGAGGGGATTGAAGCAAATAACCCCAATAAATTAAAAGGAGATAGCCCTAACAAATTAGACGAAGAAAGAATTAAAGCTTTAAAGGAAGATTTAAGGAAAGACAATCAGCTTCAGCAGGCCGTAGCTTTGTTGTCGGGTTGGGAGATTATGAAAAAGACGTTCAAGAACTTGAATGTTAATATTACTGATCCGATTAACAGAATAAGTTTGCAATAGCTAATTATGTTTGTTCTTGGTTTGGAAACTTCTTGTGATGACACAGCTGCTGCAGTTTTGCAGGATGGGAAAAAGCTGTTATCAAATATCATAAATGATCAAACAAGTGTTCATTCTAAATATGGGGGTATCGTTCCTGAGCTTGCAGGACGATCACATATAGATCAAATCCACAAAGTAATTCGACAAAGTTTAAAATCCGCAAAGGTTGAATTAAAAGAAATAGATTTAATAGCAGTTACCGTAGGGCCTGGTCTAATAGGTTCACTTCTTGTTGGTATGAATGCTGCCAAAGGTATGGCCTATGGGCTCGGTATTCCATTGATAGGAGTAAATCATTTAGAAGGTCACCTTCTTGCCATTTTTCTCCAAAACAAAATTCCATTTCCGTTCATATCCCTAGTTGTATCTGGAGGGCACACTGATTTATATAGGGTAAATAATTTTGGTCAGTATAAAATCTTGGGTCGAACTCGGGATGATGCAGCAGGCGAATCTTTTGATAAAGTGGCTAAAATGCTGGGCCAAAAATATCCAGGGGGTCCTATCATAGAAAAAATGGCAATGGATGGCAATTCGGAGGCCCATAAATTTCCAAGAGCTTATCTTGAGAAGGGTTCTCTTGATTTTAGTTTTAGCGGATTAAAAACTTCTGTTAAGACTTACATTAATAAAAGACAAGCTCATAACAAAGGAGATCTCACTGATAATGATATTGCTGCGGGTTTTCAGGAGGCAGTTGTAGAGGTCCTTTGTAAAAAAATCATAACGGCTTGCGAGATGGAAGGTCTTACACGTGTTGTGGTAACAGGTGGTGTCGCAGCCAATGGAACACTTAGAAAAGCTGTAGAGTCCGTATGCGATAAATCAGGATTTAAATCTTGGTTCCCTGCTCCAGTACTTTGTACTGATAATGCAGCTATGATAGCTTGTGCTGGGTATCATAAATTTACCTCTTTCCCAGAGGCAAAAGCAGACCTGTTAAACTTGGATGCAAGCGCTAGTTTAGTTATAGGTTAATTTATCATAATTCAAATTAAATCATATGCAAGCACTGGTGACGGGTGGAGGAGGTTTTTTAGGTAGTAGTATTGCCCGTGCCCTTTTAAAAGAAGGGAATAATGTTTCCGTTATAGGGAGAAGCCAATATCCTCATTTGCCATCATCCATAAAAGTATTTCAGGGGGACATTCGAGATTATGAATTCGTAAATAAAGCCCTAAAGAATATTGATGCCCTCTTTCATGCCGCAGCCATTCCCGGGATATGGGGGCCAGCGAAAGAATTTTTTAGTGTTAATGTTCAAGGTACTGAAAACATAATCAAGGCTTGTCGTAATAATTTAGTTCGCAAGCTCGTATTCACTAGCTCTCCCAGTGTTGTGTTTGGCAATTCAAATCTTGAGGGTGTAGACGAATCAATCCCCTATCCAGATAAATACTTATGTAATTATCCTCGTACAAAAGCCATTGCAGAAAAATTAATCCTTGATGCAAATTGTTCTAATTTATATACAGTGGCCATTCGCCCTCATTTGATATGGGGCCCGGGGGATCCTCATTTGGTTCCTCGGATTCTCGAAAAAGCAAGTAATAATAAATTAATAATAGTAGGTGAAGGAAAAAATAAGGTAGATACCATTTATATTGATAATGCTGTATCGGCACACTTGAAAGCATGTGAGGCTTTAGGTCCTCACGGAAATGTAGCAGGAAAAGTATATTTTGTAAGCGATGGCAAGCCCATAATACTCTGGGAATGGATAGCTAATTTATTAAATAGAATGGGGAGGCCCAATGTTTCTCGAAAAATATCTTATGATACGGCTGCAAAATTAGGAGCTATTTTAGAAGGGATATACGGAATTTTTAGGATTAAAAGCGAACCACCAATGACGCGGTTTCTAGCATCACAGTTAGCGACCTCGCATTATTTCGATATTTCTAGGGCAAAAAAAGATTTTGGATACAAACCCCTTATTTCTCATGAGGAAGGAATGAACCGTCTTATCCATTCTCTGAAACCTTCTCAGCAAGAATATTAATTCTATGGGCCATGCATCCTGCCCCAAATCCATTATCAATGTTTACAACAGCGATTCCTGTTGCACAGCTATTCAACATTGTAAGTAAAGCAGAGATCCCATTAAAAGATGCTCCGTAGCCAATACTTGTTGGTACTGCTATGATCGGTTGGGATACTAAACCCCCAACCACACTGGCTAAAGCACCTTCCATTCCAGCTATAACGATAAGAACTCGAGCTTTTTTAATTTGGTCAATATTGTCTAACAGTCGATGTAATCCCGCTACTCCGACATCATAAATTGTTTCAACTCTGCTACCTAATAAATCAGCAGTAACGGCAGCTTCTTCAGCGATAGGAATATCTGAAGTTCCTGCGGTAACTATTGTGATCAAACCCACAGATTGTTTTACTTGTTTATTCCGGATTATCAGAGTTTGTGCTTGCTCGTTATATTTAGCTTCCTTTGGGAGAAAAGTTTTAAGTTTTTTATATGTATCACTACTTATTTTTGTGGCAAGCGTATCACTATTTGCATTTTTAAGGCTTCGAATAATTTTTTTTAATTGAGGAATCGATTTCCCTTGGCCATAAATTACCTCGGGTAATCCACTACGTAACTCTCTATGGTGGTCAATTTTTGCGAAATCAATATTTTCATAGGGCATATTTTGCAATTTTTTAATTGCATCAGCTGGAGATAGTTTATTTTTATATAAATTGGTTAAAATTATTTTTAATTCCTTTTCATTCATGTTAGGCCTTTTATTCCTAAAAATTCCTTTGATATTTGAATTTCCATCACATCATTAAGGGCCTCATGGGGTGATTTGTTCTCATACAGCACTTTATATGTTTCTTCCATGATAGATGCTTGTATATTTAACTTCTGGATTAGTTGGTGTGTGGATTTCACAGTAGAAATGCCTTCTGCTATCATTCTCATATTTTTTGTAATATCTTTTAGAGATTTTCCTTGCCCCAACTGGACTCCTAAATGACGATTTCGACTGAGGTCCCCAGTACAAGTTAAAACAAGATCTCCTAAACCTGACAAACCATAAAAAGTTTCTGGTTTGGCTCCTAACTCTGTTCCAATACGAGCTATTTCCACGAGACCTCTGGTTATTAATGCTGCTCTTGTGTTATACCCTAACTTTAACCCATCACAAATTCCAGTCGCAATGGCAATTACATTTTTCAAAGCTCCACCAATTTCCACTCCCATTATATCTGTACTAGTGAAAACCTTCATGTTGCTCGACGAAAACATTTTCTGAATAATATTAGCAGTATTTGTAGAATTGGAAGCAGCTAAAAGTGCTGAAGGCATTTTAGTTGCTACTTCTTTAGCAAATGTAGGCCCCGATATCGTGGCAATTTTGCATTGAATATTTAAGCTATCTTCAATTATTTTATGGCATGGGATTAAGGAATCATTTTCTATGCCTTTACTTCCATTAATTATTAGGGTTTCAGCATTGACAAAAGATTTTAACTGGTTTGTAACACTTCTTATTTTTGGTGTTGGTACTACTAATAATATAACCACTTGACCATGGAGTACTTTTTTAAGTGAAGTATCTGGAATGATATTTTGAGGAAGTAAAATTCCAGGTAAAAACCACCTATTTTCTCGTTCCTTGAGAATAATATCGCACAGTTCTTTTTCATAAACCCATAGGTTTACCTGTTCGAATTTTTCAGCTAAATGCATGGATAAAGCTGTGCCCCAGCTACCACCACCAATAACCGCTATTTTTTTATTATCCATTTTAAGATTCATAAAAATTAAAAGAATGCATTATATAGTATTTTTACTCCCTAAAATTGGCTTGTTTGAAAATATTCTTTATGATTAAATGTTTATATATAAATATCTTATTAGTTATTGATAAAAACTTTAATAAGGCTTCGTGCTATGGCAAAGAAAATCAAAATAACTCGTAAAGAGCTATTGAAAGAGCCTGACCAATTTCTATCTTCAACGGATAAAGCGATGTTATTTTTCAGACAAAATCGCTATTCCGTGATAGGAAGTGTTATAGGAGTTATGCTCTTTGGGTTGTCTTTTTTGGGATATCAGAATTATCAAAATTCTAGAACAATGAAATTTGAGACCCTCTATTTTAAAATGGAAAAAATAGCCGAAGAGAGCAAGGAAAAAGGCAAAAAACTGCAGGAACAATTAATAGAAATTCGAGATCAAATTGATGAAGGCCCGCATAGAAATCGCGCATCTCTATTTCTTGCAGATGTTTATTTCCAAGATGAAGATTACGATAGAGCAAAAGTGATCTATCAAGAAGTTCAAAGTAAATCGAGTGGTTTAAACCATGAAATGGCTGCTGTTAATTTAGCTTATACTTATGAAGCCATGGGGAACTATAAAAAGGCCATTGATTTATATAAGTTGGCTATTAACTCTAACAGTAATTTTCCTTTATTTCAGGTCTATTGGAACCTTGCTAGATGCCATGAATATAATAATGATACATCAAATGCCCTATTAATATTAAGAGAAATGCAAATCAAGTTTTCAGGTAGTGCTGAATTGAAAAATATTGATAGCCGGATCAAGGAGCTTTCTACTTAGGTTTATTCGGGAGGGCATTCATATATTGAAACCATATAAACTTGCATTCCTAGTATTTACTCTTTTCGTTTTAGTCTTTCCTTTTGCAGCAAAAAGTGTCTCATTTGTTTCCCTTGAAACAGAAATCGCAATGGGAAAGGCGGCGGATATATCAATCATCAAACAGTTTGGTTTATATCAAGATAAAAATTTACAACTTTATATTAATGATATTGGCCAAAATTTAGTGTCCAACCTTTCAGATAAAATATTCTCTAAATATTATTTTCGCGTAATGGATTCCCCAGAGATAAATGCTTTTGCACTTCCTGGTGGTTATGTTTATGTGACGCGTGGCTTATTAGCTTTGGTCAATAATGAAGCTGAATTGGCAGGTGTTATAGGGCATGAAATAGGGCATATAATATTTCACCACGGTGCAAAACAAATAGTACGAAATATTGGAGCTCAAATTTTTGCAATTGGTGGTGCAATAGCAAGCCCAAAAAATGCAGGTGGGTGGCTAACTGTAAGTACAGCCCTGTTTCAACAGATGAATATGGGTTATGGGCGTGATGCAGAAATCGAATCTGATGAACATGGTATTCTGAGTGGATCAGAGTCGGGTTACAACCCGTATGGTATGGCAAATTTTCTGAAAAGCCTACGCCTTAAGGAAATTATGTCTGGACAGTCCTATCATGCATTTCAAGCATCTCATCCTGAGACAAAAAATCGAATTATTAAAGCAGGATTACTTGCAGCGCGCATGAAGGCAGATTTTACAGAAAAAAGTTTTTTTCGGAGAAGATACTTAAATAAAATTCAAGGTTTAACTTATGAAGGAAAAAAACATCCCCGGGATATTAAAAGATATAAACCGAAATATTTAGATCTCTACGAGGTTAAAGAGGGTGATACCTTTCAAAGTATTGCTGAAATTGAACTTGGAGATAAAAGAAAAGACCTTGAAATAACTGTATTAAATGGTAAGAAAGAGTCAAGCCAGCCGTATCCAGGGGAATTGCTTAAAATTATTCGCCTAGGAAAGTTCCAAAAGAAAAAAACTCTTAAGCTTTTTCCTATAACCCGCCAAATAGAAGAATAAATGAAAGTTTATGACTCAGGTTATTAGCCTTAATAAATCCTTTACGGTTCATCTTAAACCAAATGGAGAAATTTGTAATCGTCTTAAATTAGGCGTAAAAGTTCTTTTTATAAAGAAAAGAGGCGATTGGGTTTTTATTAATTGGCGTAGCGGAAAAAAGAAAGGTTGGATTTACTTACCTGAGATTCTTGGATAATGAGAACTGTTCCGAGCTTATTTTAATCCTAAAACTGAAAATCAAGCTTCTTAATTAGAGGAAGGAAATATAAACCCGGTCGATTAAGCGACCGGGTTTTTTGATTAGCGAAAACTATTTTTGCGACCCCATATAATTTAATGCAGAACCAGCATTGAACCATTTGACTTGATCGTCATTGAGCGTGTGGTTAACCTGTAAATCTTCGCTCGATCCGTCTTCATGGGTGACAGTCATGGTTACTGCTTTTCCGGGTGCTATTTTATCCAGATCGGCAAAGGAAATTTTATCCTTAGCCTGGATTTTGTCGTAATCAGCTTTATTTGAAAAGGTGAATGGCAAGACTCCTTGCTTTTTCAAATTAGCTTCGAAAATACGTGCATATGAGTTAGCAACAAAAGCTAAACACCCCATATGACGAGGTTCCATAGCGGCATGTTCTCTGCTGGAACCTTCTCCAATATTTTCTTCGGCGACAGCAACCCATCCCATTCCTGATTCTTTTAGGTTTCGCGCAATTTTATTGAGCTCCTGATTCTCCTCTCCAGTTACGGGATTGTTACCTTGACCAGTTTCAGGATGAAATGCATTAGTTGCCCCTAGAAACATATTATTACTTATGTTATCCAAGTGTCCTCTAAATTTTAGCCAAGGGCCAGCCTGCGAAATATGATCCGTGGTACATTTTCCCTTAGCTTTAAATAAAACAGGTATATTTTGATAATCTTTTACCGGGTCCATTTTTGGAAATGGTTCAAGAAAAGCCAGACGCTCACTGGTTGGGCTTATAATAACGTCGCCAGAATTTGTGGGATCCTCATAGCCGCCATCTTGAGCTGTATAACCTTTATTGGGTAAAACTTCACCAGCCGGAGGTTCAAATTTAAAATCATTACCATCTTTATCTTTGAGTGAATCAGTCAGAGGATTAAATTTCATTGATCCTCCGTATGACATTGCCACGACTAACTCTGGGCTGCTAATGAAACCTAAAGTCTCTGGGTTGCCATCGTTTCTCTTGGCGAAATTTCGATTGTAAGAGGTGAGGATGCTATTTTTATCACCTTTTTTTACATCATCTCTTTGCCATTTCCCGATACAGGGGCCACATGCATTTGCCAATACGGTTGCACCAGCTTCTTCAAACTCATTTAAAATTCCATCACGAATTATTGTTTGATAAATGGTTTCAGAACCAGGTGTTACCATAAGTTTGGTTTGTGGTTTAAGTCCGGCTTTTTTGGCCTGTCTTACCAAACTGATAGATCGAGTCATATCTTCGTAACTGGAGTTTGTACACGAGCCTATCAATGCCGCAGAGATCTTTTCTTGATACCCTTTTTCATCTACTTCTGCGCTCATTGCTGAAACTTCTCGGCCTAAATCTGGTGTGTGAGGGCCAACAATGTGCGGTTCCAACGTGGATAGATCGATTTCATAGTATTCATCATAATATTTTTCAGGGTCATTTTGAACAGATGGGTCCGATTGAAGATGCTCTGAATATTGTTTACAAAGGTCGGCAATCGGCGCCCGATCCGTTGCTCGTAAATATGGATCCATATTTTCATCATACCCAAAGGTTGATGTGGTAGCTCCAATTTCAGCACCCATATTGGTGACAGTGCCTTTCCCCGTTCCGCTTAAGCTACGGGCACCTTCCCCAAAATATTCAAGGATTTTTCCGGTACCGCCCTTTACTGTCAACATTGTTGCAACTCTAAGTATAATATCTTTGGAAGCAGTCCATCCATTTAATTCACCTTTAAGGTGGATTCCTACTAGCTTTGGCATTTTGGTCATAAAAGGCTGGCCAGTCATAACATCGACAGCATCAGCGCCACCTACTCCAATAGCAATAGTGCCCATTCCTCCTGCATTTGGCGTGTGAGAGTCTGTACCAATCATCATGGTTCCGGGAACAGCATAATTTTCATATACAACCTGATGAATAATGCCTGAACCCGGTTTCCAAAACCCCATACCATATTTCATGGCAGCTGATCGTAGGAAGTCATAAACCTCTTTATTGGTTTCTTCTGCTGCTTTAAGGTCTGCCATTGCGCCAGTATACGCTTGAATCAAGTGATCGCAATGGACGGTGGTCGGTACTGCAACCTTAGGCATTTTGGAGGACATAAATTGAAGAATTGCCATTTGGGCGGTTGCATCTTGCATTGCTACGCGATCTGCTTTAAGAAAAATATCAGAAACCCCTCGTTCCAATTTTGAATAATCGGTATCGGCAGGAAGATGAGCAAACAAGTTTTTCTCGACAACAGTTAGATCGCGGCCTAAATTTTTTCGAGCCTTATCAAGAATTTTTTCGTATGATTGATACAGTTTTTCTATGGGACCAAGTTCCATTAACATTGACTTCACCTTATTTTTTTAGAGTTAATAGATATAATGTCAAAAGCAAAATACAATTGACTAAGATTAGGTTTTAATTATGTTTTCGGACGGCGCATTTTTACACGAAATCACTTAAAGTTCAATATTTTTCAAAGATTTTTATAGACCAAAAAATAATAAAATAATCCTTTTATTATTCAATTTAAATATATATTGCTAAAATATTTATTATGAGTTCAATTTTTGATTCTCAGGCGTTTAATGCAAATCTTTTTTTTCCTAGGGATGATCCATCCTTAGGGCCTGCTAATTCCGATGACTATTATATAGATGTAACAAAAGAAATCCGGATTCATGCTCGTCGGCATCCGAATTCAAATGCCAAACTAAGCCTATTATTTTTTCATGGAAATGGAGAAATTGTGTCGGATTACGATAATTTAGTCGATTATTTTTCAAACTTAGGGGTTGAGTTAACCATTGCTGATTTTAGGGGTTATGGGAAAAGTACAGGAGCTCCTACTCTTCGTACTGTTATAGAAGACTCTCACGTTATTCTGGATTATTTAATGGCAAATAATATTTTAAAAAATAAGATATGCGTGATGGGAAGGTCTTTGGGTAGCGCGCCAACGATTGAACTTTGCAGTAAACGTTCCGATATTCAGGGTTGCATTCTGGAGAGTGGCTATGCAGATCCAATTCCATTAGTAGAAAGACGAGGATTGATAATTAAAAATACCACTCCAGAAGAAAATGCAAGTTTCAATAATAGTCAGAAAATTTCTGCGGTTAAATGTCCAACCCTTATAATGCATGGTGAAGACGATTTCCTTATCCAGCCAAAAGAAGCTAAAATGAATTACGATAATGCTGGTGCCAAAGTAAAAAGGTTGGAAATTCTTGAAGGAGTAGGACATAACGATATGATGATGGCTCCTCGGGGTTCGTACTTCAAAGTCCTTAAGGAGTTTTTTGATTCCTTATAATTTTTTCAAACCATTTTATAGGAGTGGTTTAAAATTTAAGTAATTGGAGTTAATGGTGAAAAAGTTTTACAACATTGAGGGAATGATTCGGAACGGATTTAAATTAAGCCGAGACTATGAAACCCTTGATTTCAGTTTCGCAAATTTTGGTGATGCGGCAGCAGAATCTTTAGCCAAAGCTCGTTCTATTAAGCAACTTAGACGGTTGACTATCAGTGGCAAAAAATTAACGGCCTTAACCGCAAAGGCTTTTGGGGCTTCAGAAACCTTGGGTAATCTAGAGTCTTTAAAATTATATAAAAATAAAATTGGTGATGAGGGCCTTAAATATTTTGCTGAATCAAGCAAACTCCCAAACCTTAAGTCTTTAAGATTATCCTGGAATAATATTGGTCCTAAGGGAGTTAAACATATTGCGGATTCAACCAACTTCCAAAATTTAACAACACTGGTATTATCAGAAAATCATATTGGTGATGAAGGACTTGGGTATTTTGCTGAGGCAAAATCTCTGGAAAATCTTGAAAGTCTCGATCTCAGAAATAATAAGGTAACAGACCAAGGAGCAATTGCTCTTTCCAAAAGTAAAAACTTTCCCAAACTTCAATTAATAGACTTAACTGGTAATGCGTTAACTGCAATAGGGTTTGATGCTCTTGCGGAAATGAAAATCTTCAATCTTATCCGTGCCCGGCTTAGTGAAGACGGGACCAAGCTTGACCTCAGCAATCTCAAACTGGGAGACGTCGAATGCAAATGCATCGCAGGATGTGAAGATTTAAAGGATCTTACTCATCTTTATTTGGAACTTAATAAAATTTCAGATAAAGGAGTCAGTCTTCTTGCTTCTTCTGAAAATTTGAATAATCTAACCTTGCTCTCACTTGACCGTAATAACATAGGAGATGCGGGCTTTATCCATATTATTAATTCAGAGAACTTCTCTCAATTGCAAGTGCTTATGGTTGAGAATAATGGGATAACGGATGAAGGTATAGAAGCTATTTGTGAATCCGAAAATCTTTCCAATCTGTTGCGTCTTTATATTGAAGAAAACAATTATACGGAAGAAGGTTTCGATTTATTAGGTGAAGCGGAACATTTAATGAGTTTAGAGTATCCTGAGTTTGATCGTGAAGAAGAAATCGAAGAAGAAGAAGAGGATGAAGAAGAATTTGAAGATGTTGAAGACATAGAAGAAATCGAAGAAGAAGAGGACCTCGATGAAACGGAATACGAATCTCAGTAGCCGTTTATTTTATTATGATTTTTTCTTAAGAATAGAGAGTTTATTACAGTAAAGGATTGCCAGTACTTGTGGTTTTAAAAATATTATCTATTCCCCGCCAGGTCTATTTAGGTCACCAAGATGTGCGCCAGAGTTCCTGAGAGCTTTTCATTTTAAAAATTTCATTAATCTTCGTTACAAAACTTTCATCGCTGTAAGTCTTTGTGTATTCATCCCCTTTAGTTTTATATGGGTTCCATGATAGGACCATACGTTCGATGAACATTTCATCGAGCTCAACGTGGGTAATTTTTTTTATGATGTTTGTATCCAGATCAGTAAGAATAGCGACCATATTGTATTCTTCTTTATTATATAGCGCCTCACAAAAACCAGGAGACTCCATTTCCTGTTGAATTGGATTGCAGGGGGTTTCAAGTAACCAATCTTCACTTCCAACCGCAAATATCGGAATAGATGGAAATTCCGATTCTGCAATCAATTTGGCTTGCCATTTTCCAGTCCAAGCCTTTATTTGTGCTGCAGATGGGTTGGAAATTGCTGCCAGTAGGAGCATATCGCCATTCGGTGAAAATGAGAGACCCCCACCATGTCCAGCTATTGGAAGCGGGCAGGGCTGGCCTTCTACGAAACTTATTGTTGTTTGATCCATTTTATCCATAATCTAACAGTACCTCGGTAGAGATTTCCGCTATTTTGTTTAAGCTTGGCTAAATTGTCAACATCAATTTACTAATTTTAGTGATAGTGTAATAAAAAGAGGTTACATAACCTGAACATTATAACAGGTTGAGTTTAAGGTCTCATTCGGTTATTGTTAACGGCCTAATTACTTACAAAAATTATGAAAACGACCCTTATAGCGCATGCTAGTTTGTTGGTTCAATCTGGCAATACAACTTTGCTTACTGACCCAGTATTTTTTGAATATTTATGGGAAGAATGTAATGTTCATTGTCCTAGTATTGACTTAGACTTGGATAATCTCCCTAAAGTTGATGTCCTAAACATATCACATCGGCATCAGGATCATTTTGATATCCGAACCTTGGCAAATATTGCAAGTAGTAAAACCATTTTAGCTCCTGATGCTATAGTGCTTGCCCCGCGTGATGAAATTTTACTTGAAGTATTAAACGAGTTGGGATTTAAAAATGTAACTGTGGTTGAAGATTTTAAAGCCATAGAATTCAAAGATTTTACTTTGACTCCAACCCCTTCTTTAAATCAGCAAGATTATTTTCCAGAGCATGGTTTGCTAATACATGATGGATCTGTAACTATATGGAATCAAGTCGACACAATTGTTTCCCCGGATATCATCAAATATATTCACCGTTTATATGGCCAACCAGATATGGCACATATGCGTTATTTACCATTATTAGAAGGCAATTTTAATTTTCATAATACGGTTGAATTACCAATGGAGGAATACAGTTCCTTCTTAAAAGTTGCTGGTGCATGTCGGCCAAAATTTGTTGTTCCTGGTTCCGCAGGATTTCGTTATCGTGATGAGTTTAAATTTCTTAATCAATATTCATTTCCCACCACCCAGGAACAATTTTTACGTGACCTCAAAAGTTTTTGTCCAGAGATCAATAGCAGTAGTTTTTATCCTGGTGATGTTGCAAACATTACCAAGGAGGGTGTGCAGATCTCTATAGGTGGCTCTGATTTTATAAAAATAAAAGAAGACGATGGTCATCAAATCGAATTTAAACCGGTTCTTGAGGTTCCTCCGATACGCACTTTGGTTGAAGACAAGGTTGAGCACGAAAAGCAATGGATTGAGGTCGTTAATTTTATTGAAAAAGAGTTCGTTAATAAGGTTATACAGCAAAAAGCTGTTCAGCAATGGGTAGAGTGGCAAGTGGTTTACCAGATCGAAGTCTTTGGTCAAGAAGATTCTCAAATTTGGTGTATGGATTTTACTGGGGAAGATGCTTCAATAATTAAAGGGCGTGTAGGAAAAATTAATTTATATGAAGGAATTGGCTGTTCAGAGCTTTATCGTCTGATCAATAATGATACCAGTTGGGATTATGTGGGTATTAATGGGCAGTATAGAACCTTCAAAGATCTTTATCGAATTCATTTGGGAGAATTTGAAAAATGGGAAGGGCAGGGCAGGGAAAAATTTCCACAACCTTTGACTGAAATTTTTCCTGCTGGGCATGAAATGGATCGAGATAAATTTTTACGTGATGTGAAACGTTGGAAATCTAAGACGATGCTTTGAAAGTAAAAGGAGATTTGTTTGATGAGTAGACCGGAAGAATTAAATGATCCCAAGAAGTTTGATGTTCTAATGGAGGATATTAATACCAAGCTAGCAATTGCAGCCATTCCACTA
>Ga0114933_10001281_pt1 | contig 28225 bp, 28 predicted proteins | sample 4SBtaG_FD_89691 | JGI IMG/M metagenome (GOLD analysis project Ga0114933, IMG submission 89691) | Deep subsurface microbial communities from Kolumbo volcano to uncover new lineages of life (NeLLi) - 4SBTROV12_W25 metaG | ecosystem: Environmental > Aquatic > Marine > Volcanic | place: Kolumbo... | reverse complement strand
GTAGAAATCACAAGTGCCATACCCAAGCCTTGTGTCATAGCTGCGCCTAACCCTTGAAATATTCTGCTTATTAGTAATATCCCTATGTTTGGGGAAAGGCTAGCCGCGACGGTAGCTAAAAGTAGAACCGTGCATCCGACATAATAGATTCTGGCGAGTCCCCATATATCTCCAAGTCGTCCCATTGGGAGTAACAGTATGACTATAGTCAGCGAGAACACTATGACAATCCACTGGGTCGTCGGCAAATCTGTAGCAAAATAATTAGCAATAGACGGCAGTGCAACACTGACACTTCCATGGTCTATGACTGAACAAAAAGTCCCAACAGCGACTGCGGAAAATACTAGCCAACGTCTGGATAGGAGCATAGCTTAGGCAGACTCGTATCTTTTAGGGTGTTTTGGGTAAATGTACGTGATCAGCGCCCCTCAAGAAATTTTCTGGGGTTGTGGATCATCATGGTGTCTATATCGTTTGGGGTAGCCCCTAGTTCCAAGAGCCTTGGTAGGACATTTCTGGTGATAAAGTTATATCCGTCGGGATTTGCTCGAAACCGCTCCTCTTGCATTTCTGCCCCATAGCGCGCTTTCGGAACTGAGTAGTCGTGGGACAAGATCAACCGCCCAACATAGCCTTCATCGATTAATTGCTTAACCATCGCTGTGCGCTCCTGCCAATCAGGAGTTCCGGGCCTAGTACCGCCAGGATATCGATCGAGGCCAACCCATACACCGTGAGCAATTAGTTCGTGTAAGTATGAAATGTCGGTATCATCATTACTGTGCCCAATGTAAACTTTTGTCAGGTCTACGCCCTCTTCCTTCAGGATTCGGATTTGTTGTAGTCCTACCTTATCGGGTGACCATGTATGAGTAGAAATAGGCGTTTGCGTTTCTAGATGAGTGAGCGCTGCAGCTCGTAATACGACTTCCTGTGGTTGCGTTACGCCTCCGGCGTCGCTAGCAACCTTAATGATACCGGCTCTAATATCGCTACCTTCAATCCCCACTTGTATTTCACGTATATACAATTTTGACAGGACTGAAGGAGCAACATCTGCGAATGGTCTCGGGACAGCTAGGTGGTTCCCTGTGGCGGCGATGATTTGAACCCCACTCCGCTCCGAGACTCTTCTTATCAGTTGGATATCTCTACCAAGATCGATGGTGGTTAAGTCTACGATGCTCTTAAGTCCCTCTTCACGAGCTTGTTTAAGCGCATCCACCGACTGATCTTCTAATCCAGGATCTATGAATTCCGGGTATATCTGCCGAATGCCAGCCGCATTTGTGCCGACGTGTTCGTGACACAGCGTGAATCCCAAATCTTCTGTCGATACTAGGCCGAGTACAGTTTCTATTTGTGGCACGTCCATGTCCCTCCGGTAGGCAGATTGCTGTAAGAGTATCATATATCAAGAGCTCTACAAGGCGTTTATGCAGGAATGCGAGACTATTTTAGTGAATGTGACTTGCCACAGTAGGGAGTTCTAAATACAATTCCATAAACGTTAACAAAACATCGAATCGTCAATATCAACAGTGGAGGAAGCTATGTCTCGTATACCACCAGCTGAACGCGGCAATATACCGGAACATTTTCAGAGTTCTTATGACGCAGTCTTAGATAGCAATAATGGGCGAGTCTCCGGACCTACTTCGATTACCATAAATAGTCCTGAGATGGCTAAACGCCGCGGGGCCTTGACCAACTATCTACGCTATGGGACTCAGTTCGAAAAGAAGTACCAGGAGCTGGCGATAATAACCACTGCACGACTAATGGATTGTGCATATGTGTGGAATGCTCACGCTCCAGCAGCCCGAAAAGAAGGAATAGCTGATGAGCTTATCAATGCGTTGAGAGAGCGTAAACCACTACCTGAGATGTCAGATCAAGAAAACATAATCATTACTTACGCAACCGAATTCTACACCACGCATAAGATAACCCAAACTACCTTTGATAAGGCTCTCAGTCTCTTCGGTACCCAATATTTAGTGGAACTCACTACACTTATGGGGCACTATGCTCAAACAGCGTTTATACTGAATGCGTTTGACGTCCAAATCGCTGCCGATTCGAACGAACCTCGGCTCCCTGATTAGTTCCTTATATCACACGACTCACAAACTATATGTATCTAGGAGATATCCATTGAAGACTATCGATATTCATGCTCATCTAATGCCTCAAAGTTTCTGGCGTGCTGCTGAATCAGGCAAAACCTGGTATGGCATGCGTCTGGAGGAAATTAATGGCCGACAGTTCACCACAAATGGAGAACGGAGAGATGGCGTAACTTCAGATAAATTAAATTCGACTCCCGTTGAGCGTATTGCGGACATGGACCGCCAATCGGTGGATATACAAGTAGTGTCAACCGCGACCCCTATGTTTGGATACGATTTGGATATCAAGGAGGGTCTCTCGCTTGCCAAGGACATAAATAATGAAATATATGACATGACCACGGAATGGCCTGATAGATTTATTGGCTTAGGGACACTACCGATGCAAGATGTCTCTTGTGCTATAGGCGAGTTAGAGCGATGTATGTCGGATTTGGCTTTTAAGGGCGCTGAATTAGATACGATAGTCAATGGCAAGAACTGGGATGAGCCCGAATTCCTACCTTTGTTTAAAGCGGCAGAAGAGATGGGCGCAGTGTTGTTTTACCATCCCCAACCGAACAATAATCTAGTTTCGGAACACTTTCCAAAATATTCGATGGGAAACAACTTTGGTGTACCACTGGAAGATACGTTAGTAGTGGCAACCCTTATTTTGGGTGGAATTCTGGATAAATGTCCAAACCTTAAAGTGTGTGTCGCTCATGGCGGCGGTGCTGCATGTTTTGGAATGGGGCGTATGGACAGGGGATGGCAGGTTAGATCAGAGGCAAGAACTAATATCTCAAGGCCGCCCAGTACTTACCAGAGTCAGTTGTACTATGATTGTATTACCATGAATGAGCGGGCCCTTCGATTTTTAATCGATGAAGTTGGAATTGGACAAGTAGTATTGGGAAGTGACTGGCCATATGTTGCATGGGACCCATCACCGGTTCATTGGATAAACAGCTTGGAGTCGTTAACAAGTTCGGAGAAAGAGAGAATCCTATGGCGAAACCTGGAAGTGTTACTTGGTCTTGAAATAGAGTAAATATTCCTTATATTTGGATTCCGTAGGGACTAAAAATGCAGTACGACTATATCATTGTAGGTGCCGGATCCGCAGGGGCGGTACTTGCTAGCAGGTTGAGTGAAGATCCATCAGTGTCAGTAATATTGTTGGAGGCTGGTCCAGATTATCCGCACGATGATCTGCTGCCGGACACGCTGAAATATGACATGCATCAGGCAGCTTCGAAGGCCAACTCAGCCCATAGTTGGAACTTCTTAGGATATGCGAACGAACAGCAAGAAAACCTAGCTCTGGTTGCTAGAGGTAAAGTGACTGGGGGAACCAGTGCTATTAATCATCAGATTTTTCTCAGGGGCCTTCCCGAGGATTTTGATAATTGGTCAAGTCTTGGCAATCCTGCTTGGAGTTTTCTGGAAGTCCTTCCTTATTTCCGAAAATCAGAGACTGATATGAGTTTCAAGGGTGATTGGCATGGGTCGGATGGTCCCATACCGGTCGTTCGTCATCCTTCAGAAACTTGGAATCCCATTCAAAAAGCATTCTACGATGCCTGCGTAGATTCGGGATTTGATGTTGACGAAGATATGAATTCTCCCAATGGTACGGGTGTCGGTGCCATGCCATTGAATAACCCCGATGGTGTGAGGGTAAGTACTGCGATGGCTTACCTCGCTGGTTCCCGACATAGGCTCAATCTCACTATAAAACCAAATGTGCACGTCAAGAAGGTGCTCTTAGATGGCGGAATTGCACGTGGGGTATTAGTTGAAAGCATGGAGCAAGAGTTTAGTATATCCGGCAAAGAAATTATCCTAAGCGCCGGTGCAATAGGTTCTCCTCATATATTATTGTTATCGGGAATAGGTCCGAAAGACTCCCTCGAGGAAGTGGGTGTATCTGTTGAGATTGATCTACCAGGAGTTGGTCAGAATCTCAAAAATCACCCCAGTGCATCGGTCCGATTTCAGGAAACTGCTACTAATCCGATACGATCATCTGATCCGAGAAACCAAGTGGGGCTAAGATTTACGACCTCGGGGTCACAGTATAGGAATGAAATTCAAGTTCAACCAACCACATCATATCCTCCGAATCACGAGTCTCCGGACATACGAGTGGGCGTCAGGCTAGAAATGCCTTCCAGTGTAGGTACTGTTAAATTAATTAGTAGGGATCATCGCGTTCAGCCAGAACTGAGATTCAACTTTCTTGATCACCCGTTTGATAGACAACGACTCAGGGAGGCAGTTCGCCGCGTCGTGGCGCTATTCAATCAAGCACCTCTAAAGGACACGGTAGGAGATCGCATATCTCCTGACGATAATTTGTTGAGCGACGACGATGCTCTGGATATATGGATGCAAACAACCGCTACGATCGCAGGTCACAGTTCATGTACCTGCAAAATGGGGCCGGCCTCAGACACTATGGCCGTTGTAGATCAGAGTGCATGTGTGCACGGAGTACCAGGTCTACGAATCATTGATGCATCTATCATGCCTGAAATAGTACGCGCTAATACCAACGCTACGACAATAATGATGGCGGAAAAATTAGCCAAAGAGTTGTTAGACCGAGAAGTAAGCGATGGGTAGAATTAGTAAATTTGTGACCCTTTGTCCGGAGGATGCGATTCTGACAGGATTGCCAGTTGCCGCAGAACGATTGAGACGACTGGACACTGTAGAGATAGAAGTCCTAGGGATATCGACTGAGTAATCATGTGGGCTAAATAGTTGGTTTACGGAGTTATGAAAATATGGCTACAGTCAATGAATTGAACGAGAAGTCCGCGAAGTTAAGAGCTTTTTTTGACCAGTACCTACCATATGAAAGACCCGAACCGGTCTTGGCTGATTTTGTGAAAGTTCAACATGAACTGATGTGGGGAGGAATATGGCAGACCGAAGATTTGGATCTTCGACTAAAAAGTTTCGCCACAATATCTGCTCAGTGTGTTAATGGATACGACTTCGGTATTGAACATCAAGTTAGGACTGGACTAACGATTGGAATCACCCCAGTGGAGATCAAGGAGATTTTTATCCAACTCTTGTTCTACGCAGGTATTCCAGCAACCGTTTTTGGATTACTGGTGTCCCAAGATGTTATAAATGAAAGACAGGAGTGGAAAGCGCTTGATACTCCCGAAAGTTGGGAATGGTTGCCGTCCATTGCACAGAAATTGGAAGCGGGGACTCGGAGAATATCCGAGGTGTGGGGACAAGCGTCAGCGGAGGAAATTGATCAGTCTCTTGCGAGACAACTTGTACCCGAAGCCGCACAAATAGTCGATGCTTACAACTTCGGAGAGGTATGGCGCAGGACTGTACTATCGGACAAAGAACGGTTGGTTTGTGTCTTAGCAGCCTTAATGTGCCGAGGGCATATGGCCCAATTGCGACAGTATACGCAATATGCCCTTAATGCGGGAGTATCATCAAGCGAGATATGTGGGGTATTCTCTCAAGCGGGCTGGTATAGAGGATGGCCGCATGTTGAAGATGCACTCTTAGCCGTTTCAGATCTCTTATAAGATTATAGCTATGGGAGTAATAGTATTCTGCTTAGGTGAAGCCTAGGAGATCACAATGATTGATATCGATTCTGAACAATTGTTCACAGCGTCTCAACAACTAAAGGGATTCATCGATAGGTTTGTTCCACAGGGCAGACTCACCGGTGCATTGCCGAGTATTAGTACGGACTATGTGAAGCTCCAAGATGAAATCATGTGGGGAGGAGTGTGGCAAGTTCCAGGACTCGACGTAACTCTGAGGAGCATCGCTACAATTTCAGCCCAATGTTGTAATGGGTGGGGATTTGGCCTACACCACCAGGTGCGCGTTGGATTATCACTGGGCATGAGCCCCCAAAAGATCAAAGGTATATTTCTGCAACTTATGTTTTACGCTGGAATTCCTGCAACTGTATTCGCTTTAAGCCAGGCCCAACGCGTGATCAACGAACGGCCCGAATGGATATCGGAGGATACTATGCCGGTGTCGGGCGATTGGCTGGATTCAGTCGAAGCAAAATTCCAACGCGCCCAGTCCGTATTAACCAATACAAGCGGTGCAAATGCAGTTCAAAGCTCAGCCGATTCTCTTCAAGCTGAATTCTTGCCTGAGTTGCACCGTTTGATCGAGTCATATGAATATGGCGAAGTGTGGCTGAGGAGCGACTTGAGCACTAAGGAACGCATGGCTTGTGTGTTGATTGCTCTGATGTGTCGTGGCCATTGGCCCCAGTTTAGGAAACACGTGGGTTCTTGCATTGACCGGTTTCTCACACAGCGCGAAATCTGCGAACTAATTTCCCAGGCGGGCTGGTATCGTGGTTGGCCCTATGTAGAGGACGCGCTGGGGGTAGTACAAGAGTCGCTCGCTGGGTCTTCAGTGGATGGTTAAGGTTAGTTACTGACACATTTGCAGGTGAAATTTGGATAAAATCTTAAGTCATATTAGCCAATACGTTAATTCAATTACCTACGATGACCTCCCCGACGAGGTGATTCACCAAACAAAACGCTTGTGGATAGATACATTGGCATGTACTCCTAGAGCGTTCGAAAGTTTGCCGATTCAAATAGGACTGGCCCTGGCCGAAAAGAACATGTCAAAGGATCCCGCTACAGTACTATGGGGACAGCAGAAGACTTCTGCCGAACTGGCTGCTTTTATTAATAGTTCGATGGTGCGGTACTTGGACTTCAACGATTTTTATCAAGGTCCAGAGGCAAAGGAAAGTGGCCACCCCAGCGATGCACTCCCATCTGCTCTGTCTATTGCTGAACAAGAAGGAAAAACAGGAAAAGAAGTAGTGCTAGGTTCGGTTATAGCTTGGGAAATTTATGCGCGCCTATCTGATCGAGTTGGCTTCCGTGATTACGGATTCGATCAGTCTATAGCGATCGCTATTGCCGCAACGTGCGCCGCGTCTAAAGTGTTGGGTTTGTCACAAGAGCAAATTGCCAACGCAGTTGCTCTTACAACTGCCTCCAGTATAACTCTTGGGGAGGTCCGGTTTGGAGAGGTTTCGATGTGGAAAGGTTGTGCTGCGGCCAACGGTGTCCGAAACGGTGTTTTCTCGGCGTCTCTTGCGAAGCATGGTATGACTGGACCGTTACATATTTTTGATGGCCCTAGAGGGTTTTTCAACGGGATCTCTGGTGAGTTCCAATTAGGACTATTTGGTGGCGGGAAGGAACCCTTTCGCATTATGCAATCAAGTATGAAGCATTTTGCTGTAGGATCAGTAGCCCAGACTGCTCTCGAATGCATCTTAGAGCTGCGTCCTAATATTAGTTCTATTGCAGATATTTCCCACATCGAGGTGCGTACTTTTCAATTCGGAGTGAATGTCATGGCCGACGTACCGGAGAAATGGTCGCCAAAAAACAGGGAAACCGCGGACCATAGTTTGCCTTATTGCCTCGCAATAATGTTAATGTTTGGGGAGATAAACGACGAATATTTCTCGGATACGCACTTAAATGACGAACGTGTAAGAGACCTAATGACGAAAGTGAGTGTTGTTCCTGATGAAGGCGCCACGCAATTGTTTCCCGAACGACGGACTAGTAAAGTCCTCATTCGCATGGCTTCTGGTGTTGAGCACTATGCGGAACTGGGATACCACAAGGGACATCCTAATAACCCCATGACCGACATTGAAGTGGAAAGCAAATTTAGAGAGCAGGCTGACATATATTTAGATGATAGGCAATCCAGTCAGATTATTGAGCAGTGGTGGGAACTCGATAAACAGAAAGATCTGGCGGTCTTGGTTAGCAACCTTTCTGTCCATAAATGAAAAAGCTTAGGAGACGATGATTAATGGAGAACCTTTGGGACCAAAAACAAGTTGATGGACTCGACGAATTAGACAAACTTGTCTATATGACTAATCTGATTGGAGCCGACACCTCGCTGGTAGTCTGGGGAGGTGGGAACACTTCAATAAAGATAACAGAGAAAGATTTCATGGGGAACGAAGCTCCTGCAATGTGGATCAAGGGTTCCGGATCCGACATGAAATCCATGCGGAGAGCACAATTTCCTCGGCTTAACCATGACAACATCATGCCATTGTTTGATCGAGAATCAATGTCCGATGAAGACATGGTTGCCTATCTAGAACGCTGTTTAATGGACGGAGAGTCTCCAAGACCATCAATCGAAACGTTATTGCACGCTTTCTTGCCATTTATGAGTGTGGCACATTCGCATGCCGATGCCGTAGTCTCGTTGACAAATAATACAGACTCCGGAGCGGTTTTATCTGATGTGTACGGCGATAATATCGCGGTTGTGGACTACTTCAGGCCAGGTTTTAAACTAAGCAAACTAGTTGGACTGGCTGTTAAAGAATCCCCAAACCTTGACGGAGTAGTTCTTATGAACCATGGTCTATTTACATGGGGATCTGATACCAAGGAGGCTTACGATAAACATATATCCCTTGTTACTCAGGCAGAAGAATACATAGCCAAAGGGCGGACATCGGTATTCGGGGCTGTTAAACCCATTCCAATTGGGGATGATGTTAGAAAGACCCTAGCCAGTGATCTCGGGCCATACATTCGTGGTTTAGTATCCGAGAAACAAGGGATGGTTTTGAAATATGATGCATGTCAGTCTGTACTAGATTTTCTAAGTAGCGAAGAAGGTAGAACTCTAAGTGCCATTGGCCCCGCCACACCAGATCATCTGATTCATACCAAGCGCAGACCTTTGTGGATTGAGCCTGTTGATCTAAGCAATGTAGTTGGTCTGAAGGCATCCATCAATGATGCCATGACACAATACGTAACAGATTATACGTCATGGTATGAAGCACACACCTCTCAAGAGCATCCCATGTTGGATCCCTATCCACGCGTGATACTAATGCCAGGGGTTGGCATGTGGACAACTGGTAAGGATGCCCAGGCAGCCCGAATAGTGTCCGACATATACCATCATACAATAAATGTGATATCTGGAGCTCAAGCGGTAAGCCAATATAGCTCGTTAAAGCCACAAGATGTTTACGACGCTGAGTATTGGCCACTAGAACTCTATAAACTTACTATGGCGCCTCCAGAGAAAGAGCTAGCGCGAAAAGTAGCACTCGTTACCGGGGCAGCTAGTGGTATCGGGAAATCAATTGCAGAACGTCTCGCTAGTGAAGGTGCACACGTCGTCGTTTCTGACATTGACGGTAATGCCGCAAAAGAAGTAGCGTCTGGTCTCGTAACTTCATACGGGTTTGGCCGAGCCATAGGAATATCCTTAGACGTAAGCGACGTAAACTCAGTGGCTGAGGCATTTGTGGAAACACGCCTTGAGTATGGAGGGTTAGATATCTTAGTGTCGAATGCCGGTATTGCGCCGGTGGGAGCGATTGACAAGCTAGAACTATCAGAATGGCAGCGTTCTCTAGATATCAATACCACAGGTCATTTCTTAGTCGCGGCGAAGACCGTCCAAACTCTAAAGGAACAGAATCAAGGGGGAAGCATGGTTTTTATCGGGACCAAAAATGTCCCCGCTCCTGGAGCTGAATTCGGTGCCTATAGCGTCTCAAAAGCGGCGGAAGTTCAGTTGGCTAGAGTATTGGCTCTTGAGACTGGAGCCAGCGGGATTCGCGTTAATGTAGTTAACCCCGACGCAATATTTGAGGGGTCTCAGCTGTGGTCTGCCGAATTACGGGAGGAGAGAGCAGCAGCACACGGAGTTGCAGTAAATGAGCTGGAGACGTTCTACCATGAGAGAACCCTTCTGAAACGCCAGGTCAGATCACAAGATGTGGCTGAAACCGTCCTATTCTTGGCTTCAGAGCGTTCATCCAGAACGACAGGCGCAATGATACCGGTAGATGGAGGTGTTAAGGAAGCCTTCCCCAGGTAAGTTACTGGGCGGTAGTTCCCCCGTCTATGACAAGTTCAGATCCAGTGACGAATGAGGCTTCATCGGAAGCTAGGTATAGAATGCCGTAGGCTATTTCGATTGCTTCCGCCATACGCCCTAAAGGTATGCGGTCCAGTACCCATTCCTGCAGATCTGGTTTCGAATAATTGACTTCAGTCAATGGGGTAAAAGCGAATCCCGGGTGGATAGAGTTCACTCTTATGTTTTCTGACGCATATTGGATTGCCGCAGATTTAGTGAAGAGACGAGATGCTCCTTTGGCAACATGATACGCTGTGGAGGATGGCGATCCAATCATACCGTATATCGACGAAATATTTATTATCGACCCTCCGGAATTTTGCCTCATATAAGGAATGACATGTTTCGTCCCGAGGAACACACCTTTTCCATGAATATCCATTTGCGACTGCCAGGCTTCTGAGGTAGTTTCCTCTATCGTGTAACGAGCACTACTCCCTGCGTTGTTTACTAGAATGTCTATCTTTGAGTACGTGTCCACAGTCGCTTTAAGTGTCGAAATCCAGTCTTCTTCGCTAGTAACGTCTAGGTGGTAGTACACCGCGTTCCCACCCAGATCCGTGATTTGCTTGGCAGTGGTTGCGCCGTCGCCATCGTTAATATCCGTCAGGACTACAGTACACCCTTCCTGAGCAAACAATCTGGCTGCTGCGCCGCCAAATCCCATTAAGGTACCGCCAATACCGCTACTGGCTCCCGTAATCAGGGCCACTTTTCCAGCGAGTCGTCCGAGTGAGGTCATACACCCTCCTGCCACTGCTCAAATAGAATTTGATAAGGTGTATAATACCAGAAACACACAGCGTAACTAAGAATCTCTATATTGAGCTTAGGCAGAGAAGATATTGTATGGAAGAAAAATATTGTCACTTTACTGACTTGCCAAAAGCCGACTATCTCATAGCTGGCTGGCGTAGACAATGGTCTGATGGTGGGGATATCTCGAGTGGATTATCTCGATATTTGATCAATAAGACGGGTGCAAAAAAGATAGGGCAAATGTCTACCGAGGTCGGGAATATCTGTTTTCCTTTTCATATCGCCGGTACCCACGACATTTTCCGGCCGAGGGTATCGTTCAAAGATGGCCTGCCATCATCACCTCCGACATGGGAGAATGCGTTCTACGATGCGGGAGACGGGCTTATAATTTTTAGAGGCAATGAGCCGTGGTATGACATTGAACGATATGGGGCGGCGTTTTTTGATGCGATTAATCAGTTAGGTGTCAAACAAACTATCAATATTGAAGGATATAACGGCCCTGCTCCACCGGAGCTAGAGAGGCGTGTGAGTTGTGTTTATAGTGACGCAAGCATGAGAGGGAAGTTAGATCAATACGGTTTCCAATATTCGAATTACGGTAGCACGGGAAGACAAGGGCCCACTATTGGAATGGCACTTGTAAATATGGCCCACTACAAATATCCACAAAACGAAGTGTTACGCATCGGAGCTATGGCTCCGATGTATCCGTTCACAACACAAAAGAATAGGCAAGTTGGTATTAACACTGATCACCGTGCCTACTACGACATCATGCGGCGTCTTCGTGACATGTACGACCTATCATTGGACCTTACAGAATTGAGAGATTTGGGGATAAAAGAATCTGCCGCTCTGCAAAAGACCCTCGATCGGATATCCGAGAATAATCAAGAGGCTAAAGATATCATCGCGAAAGCTGCAGCTGAGTACGAGTATAAGGGTTACGTTGATCAGATGAGTGATACATTGCCGCCAGCGACCGAAGACCTTTCCTAACAGGAACTTGTATATTATGATCACTATCAACTAAATAGTTTCACTTAAGATATTCATCGATAAAGTTATAAAGTGAGGAAGTTACAGTATGGATGTACACGTTTATACAAACCCTGGTTGATTCAGTTGTCGAACTCTGGAAGAGTTCTTAAGATCAAATGGCGTTCACTTTGAACATCACGACCTCTTAACAGATGAACCGGCTCGGCTGGATCTCGAGTCTAGGGGTATTAAAGCAGCACCCGTGACAATTATCGATGGCTCCGAGGTTATAATCGGTTATTATCCGAAGAAACTTATTCCCGCGTTGAATCTCACAACAGCGCTTGAACATTCAGGGCGTACTAACTGGTTGGCTGAAAAGTATGACGCGATCTTGGCCGCGGCTATGAGAGCGGCTCAGCAACTAACTCCCGACCAGCTCTTGCGAGATGTTCCATGGAGACCAGAGAGGGTCAGGGATTCAATCGTACATATCATTTCGTTTCCAGAATTAGCATGGAAAAGCCATGAACATGGAAGCATGAGCACTGATGATATGCAGGCCATTCGTGAGCGACTAAGTGATGTGATTACAGCAGATCAGATCTGCCAATACGGCGAGACAGTCCGTCAAGATATAGTGGAGTTTCTTAATAGTGGAAATGAAGACGCTTTCGATCGGGTCGTTCCAGCCCACTATGGAGGGGAAGTCACAGTATTGGAGTTGCTTAACATAATCTTAAGCCACAGTACCCATCATCTTAAGCAAATATACTGGTTCATGGAGACCGAGTTAAATATGTCCGCACAGGATCCAGCTACAGAGCAGGATATGGAAGGGATCTTTACACCAGCGCAACTTATATAACTTACATAATTGGTACGGATTGAGGGTAATAGTGTATGAGACTTGAAGGTAAGACAGCCCTGATAACTGGTGCGAGTCGCAATATTGGCCGAGAAATTGCGACGACTTTCGCTAGGGAGGGCGCGAATCTAGCGCTTTGCTCTTTGAGCAGCCCAGATGACCTTAGTGAGGTGGCAGAGGAGTGCATGGAGTTTGGGGCTAAAGTCTATACTCAGCAAGTTGACGTCGCAGAGTCTGCCCAATGTTCGGATTTTGCTGCTAACAGTATTGAGGCTTTAGGGCAGGTAGATATTCTTGTGAGTAACGCTGCTATACGGCCTCATCACGATCTGCTGACGGTTTCTGACGAGGACTGGCATAGAGTATTTGCGATAAATCTTCATTCCACTTTTTATTTATGCAAAGCTCTGATTCCCCAAATGCAGGAACGGAGAACGGGCAGCATTATAGGGATAGGTGGTATGGCGGCGATAACTGGCAGACCCTCTACTTCCGCCGTTACCGCGGCTAAAACGGGGCTCTGGGGTTTTATTCGGGCAGTGTCAGCAGAATTCGCACGTGATAATATTCGGGCCAACATGGTTAATCCTGGAACTATTGACACAACGAGAAGACACCCAGAATGGGCACCCCATAATCCGGAGCTTGGCCAGGCTACTCAACGCAATCTAGACCCCGTCCCTTTGGGAAGATTGGGCACTGTTTCTGATATTGCTAGTGCTTGCCTATATTTGGCTTCTGATGAATCTAGTTACGTAACTGGTGATCAGATTAATGTTGTCGGTGGTCGGTATATGGTGGCTGCCAACGGCCAATAGCCTAAGCGCATAACAGAGGGTCTCTATTAGGACTGTAACGCGCTTAGGAAACCCAGGTGATTAGATTGTCCGCTAGCGGATATCATCCCGTCGTCTGTTACGATTAAGTCGCCGAGTTCTTCCAGAATCTCAACGTGTGCTACTATTTCACTCAATCCGGCCAGCAAGTTATCAGACAAGAGCTCTCGGTGAGCAAATATGCCACGCGTCAGGTCCTCTAAATTAACTTCAGATTCTGCCACTTTCTCTAATATGTTTTTTAGGCGCTGACCGTGATGGTCAAGTATAACTGCAGCACGTTCCGTGCTAATGAAGTTGAAGTGACCTCTATTGTAGTACCGGTGGGCTGGCAGGAGTTCTGTATCTGAACCAAGGTCCACTATTATCTTTAGTGAATGCAAATAACGTGAGAGTCCATACCATTCATCCGCGTTTTTATATGCGTCTGGTAGTTGCTGTCTTATCTCTGGTGGAAATTCTGTTCGCATAGTCGGATGTGGTGAAATCTCAGGTAGGACGTGATCGCCAGTGAAGACTACCTCATCGAGCTTCATACAGAGCTCGTCCGGAGAATGACCTGGCGTATGCAATATCTCCAGGGCCCCAATGGTCTCATTAGCAGCTATAGGGTGGTCGATTTTGAGAGTTTGACGGCGCCTTACATATTCATCCCTCTGTGGTGACGACGGGGGAAACGAACCATTGATCTCAGATACTCTCCACATTTCTTTCTGTATGGGTGAAATTATTCTACGACTGATGGTCCTGGGATCATAGGACTGGAGATGTGCATATATCTCGTGTGCCCAGACTTCTACCCCCGCTTTATCAACGAGTTCAGCCACTGCCCCGTCATGATCTTCATGGCCATGGCTTATGATCACTCTTTGGATGTCCTGAATTGTGAACCCAGCTACGGCTAAGCCGTCTTCTAGCCTAGAAAGAGATCCGGCTTCCCCCGCATCTATTAGAGTTAGTCCGTCGCTTTCAAATAGATACGTCCAGGTTGGTCCAGTGTACGAAAATCCTTCTCGAGCCACTGATACCGCATGGATGACAGTGTCTCCCTTAGTTGTAATCTTTAATACAGCTCCATCGCCATTTTCTTTGGCTTCACGTAATACCAGTAATTCTTTAAATCTGTGATCCATAGTAGAACTCCCCTTGCGTTAGGCTCAAGCCTATTCCCGGCTACGAATAATGTCAAATATCAGCGAGCGACTCTCATATTGTGATGTCACTGAAGTGCGAAACCACAGGAAGTACGATGTTTTGAGACGCTTCCCGTTTTACTTTTATATGAAAAGCTAGCCATTGTGTGTACACTGCTAATCCGGCAGCCTTCGAGGTCCACTCGATAATCCACCGAGTGTTTGCTCCTTCTTCTATAAAAATATCCGTCCTATCAGACCAACTAGAATTCAGGGCGGTCATGGTTCGTTTGATGGGAGCGTCGAACCTGCACTCCCACGTTACGTAATCATGTTGTTTATCCTTGAAAATATAGAGATCGCCGTTGCGGTCTTGAATTTTTCCGTACGTATCTTCTAGGATAGCAATGGCAGGATTGCCTGAGGGTGGGAACTTTGTGACATATTCGAAGACGTCTTTCCGTGTGGCTGGTATGATTGAACTTAGATATAAGCGAGGCATGACTAGTTATGATTAAAATGGGGCATCACTTCTTTGGCAAACAGCTCCATTTGTTTATACATTTCATCGGGTGTATCCGATAGGAATCCGAAGTTGATTTCTCTAACTCCAGTTTCTATACGGTCCTCTATGCTCTTGATGCATTCTTCTGGGCTCCCTGTAACACACAAAGCCTTGGCAATGTCTTCGGCACTCCTCTCCGCAGTCACATATCGCTGTCCTACGTTCCGGATAGCGGAATCCATAGCAGACTTTGAGTCCAATGAGATTGCGGTGGGCTGGTTTAGCCCCCAGTGAAAGTCACTTAAGTCTTTGCCGAGTTCGCTAGCAATTGCAACAATCTCGTCGTTTGTCGCCTTTAAGCGACGTACTGTAAAAAGATAAGGGTACCACCCGTTGCCATGCACAACGGCTCGTCTCATAGCGGCCTCACTACGGCCAGCCACCCATATCGGTGGACCAGGTACTTGATGTGGTTTGGGTAATAAAGTCACGTCTTCCATACTGAAAAATCTTCCAGAATGCGTGACGTGCTCCTCTGTCCATAATCTCTTCATTAATGTCAGCATCTCGTCGGTGCGTCGCCCGCGAGATGTTACGGGTATGTCCAATGCTTCAAACTCTACTTGGGTACCTCGCTGTCCACTGATTCCTATCCCGAAGTCTAAACGACCGTTGGAAACGATATCGAGGCTTGCAACTAACTTAGCTAACATAACTGGGTGGTACAGAGGCGCTATAACTATTCCAGTCATGACTCTTATGCGTTGTGTTGCTCCAGCTGCAGCAGCCATGGCAGGAATTGTCATTATAGTCGGCCTCGGGGGATTGCCATCCATCACATGCTCCCCAGTACAGACGCGATCGAATCCCAGATCTTCTGCTACAGAGGCAAATTTTGCACAATCTCCGTAATCATCTACACTTAAATTTACCCCGAAACTTATCTTTCCTGAATTCATCTCTATTACACTTTCGTTATATTTTTCGGATACATTCTATTTTAGCCATACGCGAGATGCAATTGGATACAAAAGATTGTGTTAACTCTTCAATCGCGGAGAAGCTTTTCTGATTCTGCGCGCAGCTTATCAGCACTAATGATCCCGGCCCATTTTCGCGCGATACTCCCATCACTTCTAATGAAAATTGTAGTGGGCATCGCCAAAACACCGTATCTTTCCATTAATTTTGGATCAGAACTATAGCCTGTCTCATAGGTAATCGATAAGTCATCTAGTAACTTTTGAGCTTCAGTTTTACTTCCCAAACCGGAGAACTGACCGACGTCAATTCCAACTATCTGGAGAGGATCGCCGATCTTTTCGTGGATCTCTTGAAAGTCTGGCATTTCAGCCTTGCATGGAGGGCAAGATCCTGCCCAGAAATTCAAAACGAGTGGTTTCCCTTCTAACCCCGTCCAAAGAACTTGCTCTCCTGCAGATGTCGTAGCGTTACCGTAGCTTGTATATGCAACTTGCCCCGCAATATGGTTTTCTGCTTGACCAATTACAGGGATGTCTCCTTGATTAGTAAGTGGATCCGCAAGTGAAGTGCAGGCTCCTAATCCAATCACATTAAGAGAGAATGCTATTAACAACAACATCTTCCGGACAGAACTTTTCATAGCAGTAATTAAGCCTTATATAGATTGTGAATTATGGGTCGCGCAATATTAGTTAAGAGTACCACACAGCGAATTAACGAATGCCAATATTCTTCGGAACGTGTAGAATCTAGCCAACTAGATAGGTTATGGAGGTATCATGCGAGTATTATTGATTGCCACTAACCGACACAACCGACTATTGAGTCGTATGGATGCTAGACCTGTCCCAATCGGACTAGCTTATGTTGCAGCCTACATAGATCAAGAGAAACATCAGGTCGAGACACTAGACCTAATGTTCTCGGGTGAAGATTATTTGAAAGAAGTCGCGGAAAAGATCAAAACCTTTTCTCCTGATCTAGTAGGGATATCAATGCGTAACCTGAGTAATCACAGTTACGTTGACCCTCAGTGGCAACTGCCTATTACGCGAGGCGTAGTAAACCTAATTAGGGAATTGAGTAACGCCAAGATCGTTTGCGGAGGGCCGGCATTTAGCATACTGCCAGTCGAGTGTTTCGAATATGTTAGCCCTGATTTCGGAATTGTCGGGGATGCCGGCGAAACCTTTTCAGAATTGGTAGAAAGATTAGAGATTGGCGAGCCAAGCCCCCAGAATTTGCCGGGTCTGGTTTATAACGACAATGGCGCGACGATTAATTCTAACGGGCGTTGCAGTTCAACGTTCGACCGCTTACCAGATCTCGCCAGACTTGATATGCAAAAATACGCAGGCGCAGGGTTTGGAGTCGGTATTCTGACCAAACTGGGCGGATTTTATTATCCAACGCAATCTAGCAATCTGGGAAAAACAGACCCTATATGGAGAATCATCAGGCCTATTGATGAGGTAGTAAATGAAGTCATCAACATGCAGTCAACATATGATTTGAAAAAGGTGTTTTTCATTGACAACTGCTTTAATGCTCCCTTAGAACACGCTAAGGACCTCTGTAGGGCTCTGATTGAGGCGAATGTATCATTACGTTGGAATACATGTTTAGGCCCATTTGGCTGTGACACTGAATTGATAGGCCTTATGAAAAGGTCCGGCTGCGGTTTAGTCTTAATGACTTCAATCGGGGGAGATGCCCACGATGGGAATAATTTAGAAAAGGACAATGGAGATCTGCTAGACACCTGTCGCATGTGTGAGGATAGTAAACTCAATTACAGCATTTCTCAGAGATTTGGCGGCCCGGGAGAAACTCGTAGCTCGGTCGAGGAAAAACTGCAGTTCTTGAAACAGCTTGATCCGGCACTCGTTAATCTCCGTATAGGCCTTAGTGTCATGCCAGGAACTCCGGAAGCAAAACTCGCATTAGATGAGGGCCTAATATCATCCGAATCGGATCTTATTGAGCCAACCTTCTATATAGAGCCGGAACTTCGGGAGTGGCTTCCAAACAAATTGGTATTGGAAGCAGAACAATATCCCAGATGGAACGTATTTTAAGTTTATGAGAACTGAGCGGAAGAATATAGTCGTATTGCAATCTGGCGGTTGCACACAGGTCATTAATGAGAGTCTTTGGGGCGTTGTTACTGGATCACAAAAGTACCTTCCCTCATCACAGGTATTTGGCGCGCTTAGAGGCGTCGAAGGCTTAATTTCAGGATCCCTAACGAATCTTACGAATGTTTGTGATTCTGATTGGATAACGGTCCGACAAACTCCTGGGGCTGCGCTTGGATCTACTCGTAAGAAACTCACTGATGGGGACGTCCAACCTTTGCTCGAGACACTAGAGCGTCAACATATAGGTTATGTATTTTTGATTGGTGGAAATGATACGGCCGATACCACTACCAAAATATCAGCAGCGGGAAGAGCAGCAGGGATCCCCCTAACCGCGATTCATGTACCTAAGACAATTGACAATGATTTAGTACAGACTGATCACTCTCCTGGCTACGGAAGCGCAGCTCGTTTTGTTGCACTTGCGACGATGGGGGCTGGCCAGGATGCTATCTCTATGGGGAAAGCTTCACCGATCACTGTTATTGAAGTAATGGGCCGAGATGCGGGATGGCTCGCGATGGCCTCTGGCTTAGGTAAACGATCCAGTCAAGATCCTCCTCATTTTATTGGAATACCCGAAGTGCCAATTTGTGAGGAGTTGTTTGTTCAGATAATGTCGAAGGCATATACCGATTTTGGTTTCGCTGTTGCAGTGGTATCGGAGAACTGTCGGGGAACCAACGGTATATTGGGTCCCAAATCCAAACCGTTTTTAGTAGACGACTTTGGCCATGCCTATTATGAAGGACCGGGCAAATATTTGAGTAATCTCTTATCGCGGACTCTAAGCACACGCGTACGCCACGAATATCCTGGGAGCATACAGAGGAGTTTTGTGGAAAATACATCAAGTCCTGACAGAAGCGAAGCCGAATTAGTTGGCCTTGCTGCCAGCAAGGCGGCGTCGGAAGGACTAACTGATTCTATGGTAACTCTAGTTAGGTCATCAGACTCGCCGTACCAATGCGAAACAGGATTGACGCCTGTTGCTACAGTTGCAAATCGCGTTGCCACTGTTCCCTCGGATTATCATACTCCTGATACCAATCTACCAACGGAGTACTTCCACAAGTATGCTTCTCCACTGATAGGAAGTGCTTTGCCTGAGTTTCTGAGATTCTGAACGGAACCCTTCCTTATACCCCATTATTATCTGGTATACTCTGTCCACACTTACTCAGCAGGGGCTTTCATGTCACTGAACCTGGAAAACAAACGACTGTTTGCGCATCTTTTAAGGCGGGCTGGCCTCGGGGCAACTCGGAGTGAAGTAGAGCAACTGTGCAGAGGTAGCTACGAAGATGCTGTGGAGGAGTTGCTTTATCCAGAGCATCTTCCCAATTCGGATGACGATTTGATACGGCGCTATCACGTAGACCAGAATAGCTTGATGCTCATTGAAAGTTCTCAAGCACATTGGTTATATAAACTGATAAATACTTCCAATCCTCTAGAAGAAAAAATGGCCTTATTCTGGCATGGTCTTTTCGCAACCGCATACGGAAAGCTCAACCATGCAAAGGCCGTAGTAAACCAAATTGATACCTTCCGACAGTTTGGTTTGGGCAACCTAAGGCATATACTGCTGGAACTTTCTAGGGACCCGGCGATGCTATTTTGGCTAGACAATAAAGATAACAAAATCGGCTCACCCAATGAAAACTATGGTAGGGAACTGTTGGAGCTTTTCTCTCTGGGTATTGGGAATTATACCGAAGAAGATGTAAAGCATTGTGCTTTAGCGTTCACTGGTTGGAGTATTAAAAACGCCGAATATATGAGTAGAAGGGCTGAAAGAGACTCAGTGTGGCCTTACGGGCGACTAGATTGGCAATTCGAATACGTACCTCAAAATCACGACGATGGGATAAAAACATTCCTGGGTAAAACGGGTCGCTTTAATGGCGACGACATATTGGATATCCTTTGCACTTCCCCCTCAACCGCGCGGTTCATTAGCAAGAAACTATATGAGTACTTTGTGTCGGATTCTATCGATTATAGCGCGGTCGACCGATTGTCACAGGTATTCTTGGAATCACATGGCGATATACGGCAGGTTCTTAGGGCATTGTTCAACTCGGAATCATTTAAGTGCATCGACAATATCGGATCCAAAGTCAGGAGCCCAATAGAACTTGCTGTCCAGACTTGCAGAATTGCCCAAAGCCATCGCTTCCCCGATTGGACCATTGTCTCGACAGCGATGAATGTCAACTTTATGGGCCAAGAAATATTAAATCCACCAACCGTTGAAGGCTGGCATACCGGGTCCGAATGGATAGAAACTGGCAGTCTAGTTGAAAGACTAAACGCTGCAACGAGCGAGATCAGTGATCCCACTCACCCTGGCATAAGGTCAATTATCGATTTCGTTAGTTCTCATGGACCAACGCTCAATCCTGAGACATTGGTGGGGAGTTGTCTTGAGGCGATGGCCCTATATGATATGCCGCGCTCGACCACGGAGACTCTCATAAAGTACGCTTCCAAATGGGGGAATCTCTCTTTTGGTCGTGTCGATTCAATCCCCTGTTCAGAACAACGTGTTACTGAATTACTACAAATGATTGTGGCTACAAGGGAATACCAGTTGGCCTAGCAAGCGTATCGTTCTAAGCATTGGTTAGTATAGAGAATAATGAAACCTGTTCTGGAATACAGTCACACAATAGGATTCCTCTCAAATGAAGGGCGCGGATTCAATAATCCGATAGACATGTGCGTCGGCCCGAACGAGTCAATCTATATACTTAACAGGGCTGGACCTGAAGTAGGGATACGACTTCCGTACAAGAGGGTGAGTGTCTGCAGTTCAGCTGGCGAATATATACGCCAGTTTGGGACGGGAGGCACCCAGGCTGGAGAATTCTGGTGGCCTAGCTCAATTGATTACACTACATCGGGAGAGATCGTTATAACCGACGAGGCCCTAAATCGTTTGTCGTTCTTTACACCCGAAGGGCAATTCATTAGGTCCTTTGGGGATAGCGGGACAAGTGATGGCCTCCTGAATCGCCCATCTTACGTCAAGTGTGGGTCCGATGGGATCCTATATGTGTCCGACAGTTTAAATCACAGGGTGCAACTTTTTACTCTTGAAGGGGAGTACCTAGGTTCTAGGGGCGGAGTGGGTAAACTCAACTTCCCTTGGGGATTAGACTTGAAAGACTCAGACCTCTTTGTATGTGACTGGAGAGATGATTCTATAAAGATATGGGACACCCACGGAGAGGTTAAAGCAATTCTGGACAGCGCACGCACGGGTCTATATCGTCCTGCCCACTTGTTAGCCACACAAAGTGGGTACTACATAGTCGCAGATTGGGGAAATAATCGCGTGGTTGTTCTTTACGATGCTGACCCAATACAAGTACTTTATGGCGAAGCCGAAGCTTCAGACTGGGCGAAAGATTACCTGCGAGCTAATCCTCAAGAGGCAGAAGCTCGCAGGTCAGCCAATCTGTTACCGAGCTTATATGGCAAGCAGACCTCAAAAGGGGAGCCTTCCGCCAACATAGAAAGTTATTTCTGGGGACCTACTGCAATTGCCTCAAATAACTCTGGAGATATCTTCGTAGTGGATAGTTGCAGACATCGGCTTCAGGTTTATCACGAGGTCAACTTTTCCAATATAGGATCTAAGTAAACAGTTTGCTTTATAGGCCCCCACGATTCTGCGGTCAGACAGACAACAAAGGTTCAGTCCTATCTGGTAGCAGGTTAGTGTCAAACGCGTTTATGGTCATTGCGAGCATAGAGTACTGCCCAATTATCATGGTAAGCTCAATTAGACCTTGCCGTCCGAACTGTTCGAGAGCCATCTGGTACGCCCCTCTACTAGCGTAATGATTTTGTATCAACGAACGAGCGTAGTTGATTATAGCCTCTTCATCTGCAGGTAAATCCAGGAGTTCTTCTTCCTCTCTGAGTGCGTCTACTGTATCATCGTCGACCCCAGCCTCGCGCGCTGACCCTGCATGCGCATTCCAAATATGTTGGCAATCCATCTCGCGAGCGGTTACTATCATCGCGAATTCTTGGGCCTTTTTCGGAAGGGACGAATCATCTCGAAGATAATTATTAAGAGCAGTGTTCCGTTTAGATAACTCTGGTACGTGAGCCAGTACAGACCCTGGCCCATAGTGGGGCGCCTCTCCGGTCCCAAACAACTCATCAAACACTTCTACTTGATGAGATGGGACGGTATCTCGAGTAGCCACTGGAATTCTCGCCATATTGGCCTCCTTACAAACCTAACTATTAATTATTCGGATGGATAAGAGTATCTCACCTTAACGCTAACATTAACTAGGAGAGTCCAAATTTACAAGCATGCAAATTGATTCCGTTATTGATACCGGTCCTTGCCAGTTTTCTCCTTGAACAATTCCCAAGTTGTATCATTGAATGGATAATATTTGCCGGGAGAACATTTTTCAATCTCTAACTGAGCCTTTATTACCTGTTCAACTTCCTCTCGTTCATGTGCAATTCTAATCACTTCGTCGACCATCGAACAAGCTATTACTACGACTCCGTCATCATCCCCTATAATGGCGTCGCCTGGCCTGACCAGGACACCCCCACATTGTATTGCCTCATTAACTTCCCATGGCCAGAACTCGGCAGGTCCCTGTTTGGCAGTAGCGGCAGCAGAGTACACCGGAAATCCGTAATCTTTCAGAGATCCAGTATCCCTAACAGCACCATCAGTTACTAGTCCTCCGACTTGGCGTTGGAACAACCGATAGAATTTTATATCTCCGCCTATGGAACTATACTGCCATCCCATAGCATCGATAACCAACACCTCGCCAGGTCCGCACAATTCGAAGGCCACATACTCAGCAGACTGGTCTCCTTTCGGTTTGTCAGAAGCCAAGTCGGGACGGTGCGGGACAAACCGTAATGTTACAGCTCTGCCCGCTAGTTTTTGCCCTGCTTGTAGTGGCAGTGCACCCTCAATCATACTCATAGGCCAATTCTTGACCCAAAGCGCATCTATTAACGTCTGAGTTGGGATAGCGCTTAGGATCTGAAGTTTCTCATCTGAAACTAGTTTATTCGCCATTTAGGTCCCTCCAGTGTTGTTATCTTTTCGCCGAACTATTATATGATTGATCAGGTTTAGAATATAGAGTTTATATACCCGGATAGTCCCCAAGAACAAAGTGATGGGACATCTTCCATGGGCTGGAAGCATAGTATAATATTATGATTAATAAAAGTTTTTGAAACTTTTTTGACACCTTTGTTGGGAAAACTCTCTCAGGAAATTAACTCGGAGGAGCATGCCTACAATTTCAATAATCGGAACAGGCCTCATGGGTACCTCGCTTGCGCTTGCGCTCAGAAATTCAGCGTTGCGGGACCTCAATGTTATTGGGACCGACCCAGAACACAATGCTCGTACAGGGGCTCAGAAGTCAGGAGCCTTCGACCGCATCGAAAATCGTCTTATCCCTGCCGTAGAAACAGCGGACATTGTCGTGCTGGCCACTCCGCTAATGGCCATGGAAACCTTGTTAGAAATCCTAGGGCCAGAGCTACCCGATGATTGCGTAGTAACTGACGTTGGAAGTTCAAAGGCAGTAGTGTTGAAATGGGCTGAAGAATATCTACCTGATCGGGTTAATTTCATTGCAGGTCACCCAATGGCTGGCAGTGAAGCGTCAGGACCTTTGAATGCGGATGCTAACCTTTTCTCCAACAAGGTCTACTGTGTCATCCCCAGCCGCAACGCTACTGAGCGGGCGGTGTCAGAGATAACAACTATGGTAGAGGCAGTTGGGGCAAAACCTCTCTTTATTGGAGCCGAGGAACACGATAGTTTTGTCGCTGCTGCAAGCCATCTCCCGTTTATAATGTCAGTTGCTTTAGTAGGATGTACTTCTAAGAGTCCTAATTGGCAAGAGATATCTGAGCTGGCGGCTTCAGGTTATCGTGATATAAGCAGACTAGCGTCTGGAGACGTCACAATGCACAGAGATATCTGTCACAGTAACGCCGATCCCATAGTGGGATGGATAGACGCAGCTATTAAAGAACTACAAGAATATCGATCTATCCTCGCTGACCCCGGCTCATTGGAATCGGGGACCTTAGAAACCATATTCCAAGACGCGAAGAACGCTAGGACCCAATGGATGGCCGGTAGCGTACAACAAGATAACCGGATTATAAGTCCACAGACCGAGATGCCCACCTTTGGTGACGGAATGGCGCAAATGTTCTTTGGTAGGCAAGGTACCCGTCTGAGGAATTTAATGAAAGGTTGGGGCGACAGTAAAGACAAAAAATAAACCCCTGAGATATATACCGAGTTTTGTGATGATATATGACGGATATCCCAGAAACTAATCCTGCAATCCCTTTATTAGCGATAATTTCAGGTCCCTCCGGAGTGGGAAAGGACACTGTTATCAACGAACTACGCAAATTAGAAAGGCCTTGGTATTTCCCTATTACATCCACGACTCGCCCCTTAAGATCAGGCGAAGAAAATGGAAGAGAGTACCACTTCCTAACAAGAGACGATTTTGTGAGAAAGGTTGCCCGGGCTGAGTTTCTTGAGCATGCAGAAGTTTATGGCAATTTCTACGGAGTTCCACGATCAGAGGTCAGAGATGGTCTGAAATCAGGAAAGGATGTTATTCTGAAAATAGACGTGCAAGGCGCGTCAACTATTAAAAATATTATCCCAGGAGCCATCTTGATATTTATTGTCGCGGAGTCCAGATCGGAACTCATTTCACGGTTATCGCACCGACAAACGGAGTCATCGGAAGAGCTTCAGCGACGCATTAGCACCGCAGAAGAGGAATTAAGTAGAATATCTGAGTTTGATTATCGTGTCATAAACAAGGCAGGAGATGTACAAAACGCGGTGAATACCATTGATTCAATTCTTTCAGCGGAGAAAGCTAAACTGATACCCCGTATGGCTGAACTGACATGAAAAACGAAAATATTAACAGACTCCAAAACACTGAACAACGTCCTCGTCTCCCAGAATGGCTCAAGGTTAGAATGCCGGGTGGACCCCGTTATATAGAACTTCAGAAGCTAATGAGATCTAAGGAATTGCATACTGTGTGCGAAGAAGCTCACTGTCCCAACATAGGAGAATGTTGGGAGCGTGGAACTGCCACATTCATGATATTAGGAGATATCTGTACTCGTGCTTGTAGATACTGCGCGGTAACAACGGGGAAACCTATGCAGGTGGATCAATTAGAACCAATTCGTCTCGCACAGACCGCAAAGGACATGGGCTTGGAATATTGCGTGATTACGTCTGTAAATAGAGATGATCTAAAAGATGGTGGGGCAAGTATATTTGCTCAATGCATAGACCGAGTTCATAAGGCTATTCCGAATTGCAAGGTGGAAGTACTTATACCAGATTTTATGGCCTCGATAGAACCGCTTGCCACAGTGCTAGATGCCAAGCCCGATGTGCTAAATCACAACATTGAGTCTACCCGAAGTGTGTTCCGGCTTGTACGTCCGAAGGGTGACTACGATCAATCCCTACAACTTCTAGCCAATTCAAAACGATTAGCACCTTCCATTCCTACGAAATCCGGAATAATAGTTGGAATGGGAGAAGACACCTCAGAAATCCTTGAAACCATGCGAGACCTGCGATCGGTTGATTGTGATTTATTGACGATTGGTCAATATTTGCGGCCATCCCAACAGCACATACGTATGGACCGGTTTTATACACCTGCTGAATTTGAATTCCTACGACATGAGGGTGTTAGTATGGGATTCAAACACGTCGCGTCAGGGCCTCTTGTCAGAAGCTCTTACCATGCAGACGAACAACACAAGAGCGCCACACTTCAATCTAACTAGCCCCAGATTAACTGCCGGCCACAGCAGAAATTATGTCGTATGGCTGTTCGAAAACGTACTCAGCTTCTGATCTTAGTGCCGAGCCGTTTAATGAGGCCCACATTGCAGACCCGAATTCTACGCCGGCAGACTTTGCACATTGCAAATCTGAAAGAGAATCCCCGATATAAACCACTTGGTCCTTGTCGACGCCCAACTCTTTACACACTTCAAACAGTCTACTTGGCGAGGGTTTGTATTCCCTTCCTGCATTCAGAAAAGACACATATTGGAAGCTATCTTGTATACCAGATATGTTAAGTTCCAATTCACCAAAAGTTTCTCGCTTATCAGACAATATTGCCATTCTTGCCCCTTGGCCACGTAGGCGCTCTAAAGTGCGTGTTATATCGTCATATAAGTGCCCCTTCAAGGGTACTAATTTGTCATACATGCCCATGTACACCGGAAGGATACGGTCTATCGAAAGATTCAAAACTCGTTCTAGATGCAACAGGAACGGGCATCCATATTCTTGAGCGACAACGTCCGGTGCCGGAGGCAACGCTTGGAGGATCTCCGCGGTATATGAGAGCAACCACATATGGAGGTCCCAACTGTTCCACAGTGTGAGATCCCAATCAAATATCACTGCTCTCTTATCTGTCATCGTATATACCGAACCCTTGATATTGAATTCTAATCACATGCTTCTGGTTGAACAGTGGTTCCTCTATTTGGGGACAATGATACATCCACCGAGAAGGTACTCCCCATTTGATCAAGGATCCCGGTGAACTTGATTGACGGGGCTTCCACAAGATATTCTATTTCGTCGTTGTTGATTATTCTGAATGGCCGATCGTGTCCAGGGTAAATAGTAGCGCTCTCGGCGACGATGTTCCGAATACTCTGCCTGGCTTCGGATTCACTCCAGAAGATCAGAGCTGGAGTACCTCTATACAACGCTCCAGCATCCGAAAACGCATCACCCCCAATACATACTGGGCCCTTGTTCGTGTCAACTACGACACTGATGTGTCCACGCGTGTGGCCTGGGGTCTCAATTATCCTTACTCCGGGCTCTAATATAGTCTCAGCATTAACTTCTAACACCTTTTGTCCCGACAAAGTTTGAGAAAAATATCGTGCCGTCGCGTGGTCGCTAGGGCGAGGATTTTTAGAGTACTCCAGCTCCTTCGAATGGATCACAATCTCCGCGTTTGGAAATAGGTCCGTATTCTGAGAATGATCCCAATGAGCATGCGTAAGAATCACGCGACCTATGTCTTCTAGGGCCAAACCTATCTCTTCTAAGGCGCTCTTCAAAAGAACACGCCGTCCGAAATGTGCAACATCTACCAAGGTTAGGACATCCCCTTGTATTAGCGCGACCGTAGACAGGCCCAGGCCAGTTTGGTCTGAATTGAAAGTGTACCCTGACAGAACGATTCTGATTTCTGGCATACTAATCTTCTCCGGTACGATGATAAAATTATAGTAGCAGGTTCTATCAAGACTAGCGAGTAGACATAGTGGACGCGTCAGAAGACATAGTAATGCTCAACGGGCATTTCATTACCAACGAGACATATACGACCGAACCGACCGCTGTCGCCTTATCAAAAGGAAGGATAGTTGCTGTTGGTTGTGATGAAGACATCAAACCCTTAATATCATCAACCACCAGGGTCATCGACTGCAACAAGTTTCTAGTAGTGCCGGGATTCATAGACGCGCATATGCATCCGTTTTCTATCGCTAGAAATAGTATGAGTGTAAATTGTGATCATAACAACGTTAGCTCAGTCAGAGATATAATTACACTGCTCCGTATCAAAGCTAAACAAGTATCTTCGAATGACTGGGTTCTCGGGTATGGATACGATGAATCAGAGTTAGAGACTACTCAGCCCTTGGACCGAACTAGCTTGGACCTTGCGTCAAGCGACCACCCCATCAAGCTGACTCATAGGTCCGGTCATATAACTATATTAAACAGCAAGGGATTGGAATCTGCTCATGTCGATTCTCAAACTATAGATCCCTTGTCGGGTATTATATGCCGATATGAGGACT
>Ga0114933_10001274_pt1 | contig 28321 bp, 24 predicted proteins | sample 4SBtaG_FD_89691 | JGI IMG/M metagenome (GOLD analysis project Ga0114933, IMG submission 89691) | Deep subsurface microbial communities from Kolumbo volcano to uncover new lineages of life (NeLLi) - 4SBTROV12_W25 metaG | ecosystem: Environmental > Aquatic > Marine > Volcanic | place: Kolumbo... | reverse complement strand
GCGCGCCGACCTCTACGCGCTCGGCGTCACGCTGACGCTGATGCTCACCGGCCACCAGGTCTATCCGACGCGCGAGGGTGAGAGCATCCTGCTCTACATTCAGCGCGTCGTATCGGCCGAGCGTCCGTCGGCCCGCGAGATGCTTCCAAACGCGCCGCCCGCCCTTCAAGACATCATCGAGCGGATGCTGTCGAAAAACCGCGACAACCGGCCGCCGGGGGCCGAGGCGTTGGTCCAACCCTTTAGCGCCATCGCTCGTGAGCTTGGGGGAGACCTCTATTCGGTGCAAAAGGCCTTCGCCGCGCGCGTGGCCGAGCACCATGCGTCAGACTCACTCACTCAGGGGCCGAGAGGGTCGACGCCTCCCTCTCCCGCGGCGCCCTCGCCCGAGCCACACATGGGCCGGCAGCACACGGGGCCGATGACCGATCCGGCCCCATTTCGCGCCACTCCACCCACCGCGCAACTCGCCCACGGGGACACACCGGGTCCGATCCCGAGAGCGGGAATCCCGAGTCCACCTCACCTCCGCCAACCTCTCCCGGCGTCGGCGCCCCCGGCGAAAGGAAACCTCGCGGTGCTTTGGACGGCCTTGGCGGGCAGCGTGCTGGTTGCCGTGGGACTCGCGGTCGTCGTCGGCATCCTTTACGCGGGGGGGCTTCCCGAGGACCGTCCCGTAGCCAGTTCACCCTCCGCCGCCGGTATCGCAGCGCCTACTGATGAGCCGACCGAGTCGCAAACTGCTTCAGAGACCGGCCCGGAAACAGGCCCTGCCGACGTGGAAGCCGCCGCGCCGCCAGCGGCTGACCCGGAACCGCTGAGCGAGGAGAGCGACGAGCCGGTCGCTGAGGCGCAGGCCGAGACGGCCGAAGAGCAAGTACAGGAACCGCCTCGAGCGGCACCGACCCGACGACGTCGGACGCCAAGACTGCGGCCACAACCCCCGACCCCGCTGCCGGCGCCGGCCGGTCCGGCGAGACAGCCTGGGCGCGCTCCTGCGGCCAGCGACTTCGGACTGTGACGTAAGCGACCCGACCTAGGGAGTCCAGAAATGACCTTCACGATCTCGAGGCTCGCGTTCTGTGCCACCGCCTTCCTCGTTCTACTGCAGGCCTCAACCAGCCTTGCCCAATCTCGCCCCGAAGCTCGGCAAGTCCTCGAGGAAGCGCAGGCGCACGAAGCGGCGGGACGTCATGCGATGGCGGCGCAGCGTTATCTCGACCTCTACGATGTGATGCGCGCCGCAGAAATGCCCCGCGCTCCGATCGCTCTATGGAGCGCGGGTCTCGCGCTCAGTGAGTTGACCGGACGCGAGGAGGAAGCCCTTCGTGTGCTGCGGCAGTTCCAGAGCGAATCGACGACCCTGACCGACGACGCACAGGTTCGCGATTGGCGCTCCAACGCGATCAGCCTGATCGCCGAGCTCGAGGCGCGGGTGCCAGCGGCGACGCAGACTGCCCCCGAGGAGGTCGTTCAACCATCGGAGACAGCGCCGGCCGAGGTCACCGAAAGGGCAGAGCACCCGTCGGCGGTGGGTCCGATCGTGCTTGGCGCGGGTGGGGCGGCCTTGGTCGCGGGCATCGTCATCGGGGCGCTGTCGCTCGGCATGGACGGCGAGTTTCGTGATGCCTGCGCCGACGTCAGTCGTTGCCCGAGCGACCTCATGCCGCAGTACGATGAGATGCGTGCGTTCTCCACCGCGGCTGATGTGCTGATGGTCTCGGGCGGGGTGATCGCTGCCGTTGGGCTCGTTCTCACCTTCGCGCTCACCGAACGAGATGCGCCCCCCGTCAGTGTTTCCGCTTCGTGCTCGTTCGACGGCTGCGCGGCCACGGTTCGAGGCAGCCTCTGAGCCGGGGCGGTCGTCGACTCTGACGGGCGTCCGAGAGCGAGCCGCTGCACTGCCACGTGCCCCCGACATACCTACGTCGTCGTTCGAGCCTTGCCCGCAGCCGACCGCGTCCTGCGTGTCGAGCGCCGGCCGCCTCTCTGGCGTCAGTCCATGTCGCCTCGAAGCCAGATGGGTACGACCTGTGGACCGACTCCCTCCGTCGCGCTGGGCCGGACGGCTCGCTGGTCGACCCGGTCGAGCTCAGGGCCATGCTCGCCGTTCGACGAAAGGTCGATGCGCAGAACCCGCTCGACCGGCGCATCACAACCCGTCGCGCCGCGGCCGCCCACGGTCACGTTGAACCATCCGGGATCGATATCCTCGGGCGCGATCGCCCCGCAGGCAGAAAGTTCCGAGCCCGGGCACTGCCGAGCCCGAACCAGGAGCGAGGTCGGGCTCTCCAACCAAGCCGCATCGAGGGCGATCCAATCGACGAGCGTGTCTGCATCACAGGCTTCGCTGAGTTGCATGTCGGCGACCGCGTCGGCGTCGGTGACCCGCACTGTGGGGGCGGTCGACGCTGCACACCCGAGCAGAGACAAACCGAGCAGGAGGTGTTTCATGGCACGAGGCTGCGCGCGCCGGGGCCGGACGGCCAATTACAAAGGCTCACAATGAGAAAGCTGATTGCCCCTCCGCGCGGCTTCCGCGGTTCGAGAGCGAGCCGACACCCCACGAGCGAAGGTAGGCTCGGCGATTCTCATCGTAGGAGAGCCCGATGAATCAACGAGAGCGAAACGCCGAGATCTGGGCCGCCAATGAAGAGGCGCTCCGCGCCCGGCACGGTGAGCTGAGCCTCATGGTCCGCCATCAGATCTACGCGAAACCCGACGGGCAGACGATGGCCATCGGGGGCTGGGCGTTTCTCGATGGGGAACCCGCCATCGTGCCGATGGACCTCGACCTCCTCGTTGTCAGCGTGTTCGGGGAGGGCGAGCCAGAGACGATGGGGCGCGAGCCCGCTCAGGTGGTCGCGGCGCTGGGCGAGTGCGTGACCCAGGAGAGCGAGCCCGTCGCCCATTGGGCAATTCGAGTTCCGGAGGATCGGAAGGCTGGGTTCCTCGATCAGATCCGTGCGCTACCCGAGCACACGCCCGGCGCGGCTGCGTCGCCCGCTCCGCGCGCCGAGGTGCCTGTCGCGCGACCGGCTCAGGTGTCGAGCCAAGGCGCGGGCGCTGGTCTGGGCCTGGCGGCGGCCGCGCTGATCGGAGGCGGCTGTCTCGTCCTGCTCGTCCTGATGGCCGGCGGCGGCGCCGCCTACTTCGCGTATCAGAGCGCCGCCCCCGACCCGTATGTCGACCGGTACGAGCCCTATGAGCCGTACGAGCCCCCGCTTCCGCCACCGGCCGCGCCGGTTCCCCGGCCGACGTCTCCAAGGACCGGCGACGTCGTCTCGATTCCTCTCCCCGCCAGCGTGCCCTCGCGCGGTGCGTCCACGGCTCCGCTCACGATCCAGGTCTTCAGCGACTTTCAGTGCCCCTTCTGTGCTCGGGTCAACCCGACCCTCGAGCGCGTCGAGGAGACCTATCAGGGCCGCGTGCGGATCGTCTGGCGCCACTTCCCGCTCGCGTTTCATCGCAACGCGATGCCCGCGGCCGAGGCGTCGATGGAGGTCTTCGAACAGGGGGGCGACGTCGCGTTCTGGGCCTACCACGACCTGCTCTTCGAGAATCAGCGCGCCCTCGACGACGCCAACCTGATCGCCTTGGCCGGGCGGGTGCCGGGCGTGAACGCTCAGGGCGTCGCTGCGGCGCTCTCGGACCACCGGCACCAGGCGCGCGTCCAGAGCGACATGGACGACGTGTCGGCAGCGGGGCAGCGTTTCGGCACGCCCACCTTCTTGATCGGAGACCAACTGCTCTCGGGCGCCCAGCCTTTTGAGCGCTTCAGCGCGATCATCGACGGTCAGCTCGCCGGCCGCTGATCGACGGGTCCGGGCGTCTCGCCGGGCAGCCGTGGGACGGTTCTTGCGCCAGAGGGCGAGGCAGCCGCTAGCTGCGCTCGCCCTCGGGTCTTTGGTGCGCTCGACAGAGGCGGTCGAGACCTATGGGCCTAGACCGCTGGCTCAGACGGCTGGGCTCAGGGGGAGACGGGGCAGCTCATGTCCTGGCCGCAGCAGAGCGGGGACTTGATCTTGCCGTGTCCCTGCGGGCACTTCGAGACGTCGACGGTCGAACCGTCGGCCTTCGTGAGGGTGTCGTGCACGAGCTCCTGGTCGCACTTAGCGCAGCTCGCGTTCACTTCCATTCCACACTTGTCACATGCGTAGGTGGCCATCTTGTTCCTCTGGGGGTTGGGAGAGTAGACGCCGGACGATACCAGACTCTCAGTCCGGTCCCGGGCATCCCCATTCGACGCCGACGCGTCGCACGCGCGGCGCACCGACCCGTCCGTCCACCTCGAGCGTGAGTCGCACTTCCAGAACGCCGCCCGGCGGGTAGTCGGCGTCCCAGGGACTCGGCGCGTCCGGGATCTCACCGAGACGCTCGAAGGTCGCGCTCGCCAGCCCAGCTTCATCGGGCGCGTGCCGCGCCTCGACGAGCACGCGTCCGTAGGCCCCCGGGTCTGCGGTCACGTGTACGTTGCGCCACTCGGTCTCGACGTCCGGTCCGCAGCCATCGAAGACGTGGGTCGCCGTGGCCCGCTCCACGAGCGCGTGCTGCACCCGGTTTCCTACCAGGTCGCCCTGCACATGGGGCGCGAGGCCGACGCTCACGTGGGCAGTCACGGCGCCGGTCTCCGGGTCGACGCGGGTCGCCACACCGTTGCCGTCGACCCCGCCCTGCGAGCTCGCCGCCCAAACCTGACCGAAGGCGTCCACAGCGATGCCGACCGATTCGAGCGGCTGCACGCTCGCGTCGGTGAGCGAGAGGGTCTCGACGACCCGGAACGGGTCGAGCTCCACGGCGCTGATCATCGACGCGGTGTGCGCGATCCACATCCTGCCAGAACCATCGAACGTGGCGGAGCGCGGGCTCGCCGGGGCGCTGCGCGTTTGCCAGAGATCGAGCTGGGGGTCGTAGCTCGCGATCCGGTCGCAAGAGAAACCGGTCATCAGCAGCCTGCCGTCCCGGTCGGTGGCTAGCCCGTAGAGCAAGAAACACGGAAGCGGGACCTCGATGTAGTCCACGGTGGGTTCGAGCGGGCGCGGATCGATCCGAGCGAGCACGCCGTCTCGCTCGATCATCCAGAGGATGCCCCAAGCGTCGAAGGTCGCTGCGTAGGGAGAGAACCCCGGTGTCTCGACGCGGCGCAGCTCCGCGCCAGAGAAGCCATCGAGCTCCACGATCGCCTCGGCGTCGTGCAGCCCGATCCACGGGTCTCCGCCCGAGACGCCGTCGAGCCCCGTGTCGCCATCGATGGCGATGGCCCTGGCGACGCCACCCACGCCGCCGACGGGCACGTGCAACGCGATGCAGTCGTCTTCGTCGATCCCGAGCACTTCATCCGGTCCAGCTGAGGTGTCGAGGCCGTCCATGTCCCGGTCGACGCAGCGATCGCGTGTGCCGAAGATGCGCGTGGCGCTCGACGTTCCGTCGAAGGCTCGGTTGAGCACCCAGGCGTCGCCGAGGTAGTCGACCGCGACCCGGCTCGGTTCGCTGCCTCCGCTGGAGTAGCGGGCGGTCTCCTCTGCCGCTTCGACATCGATCCGTGACACCGTCCCGTCCGCGCTGTTGGTGATCCAGAGCGCCCCAAAGGTCTGCTCGGTCGTCGCCAGGGTCAGCTCGCCGAAGCGGGTCAGGGCGAGACCATCCGACGCGCTGAAAGGCACGGGGCCATCTCCCCAGACACCGCCGAGGCAACCCGGCGTGCAACCGCCGCAGGGGCTGACGACGCCCTCGTCCACCAAGCCGTCGCAGTCCTCGTCCACGCCGTTGCACTGCTCCGAACGAGGGCCTGCGCCGCCCTCACAGATGTTCCAGAAGCCGCTCACACAGCGTGTCGCGCCGGCGGTGCACATGCCGACGCCAGCGGTGTCTTCCAGGCAGGTGGAGCGGGAGCCGGCCAGGCAGGGGCATCCGGTCGCGCTCGGGTTCAGGGAGCAGTCCGGCGGTTCGATCGAGGCACAATCGACGTTGCGGCTCGCGTTGTTCTCATCGCAGTCGTCGCCGAGCTCACAGCCCGGGCCGTAGCCGTCGCGGTCGGGGTCGTCGCAGACCACCGCGCTGTCGCACGCGGCCAAGACGAACAAAGACATGAAGAGGACGCCCGCCGAGCGCACGCTGGCAGTCTACCGTGCTCCCGAGCCCTCGACGAGTGGGGGCCGCCGGGCTGGCTCAGTCGCCGCCGGCAGCTTTGACCTGAGCGTCGACCGTGTGCGCGCCCGGCGGGGCTTTCGCCAGCGCGGCGACGGCCTCGACGCCGCCCCGGTCCGCGACCCATCCGGCGAGCGCCTCGAGCGCTTGCTCGAAGGACACCTGGGGATCGTAGTCGAGCTTGCCGCAGGCGCTGCTGAAGTCGAAGAGGGAGCTCTTGCCCCGCTGCAGGAGCTCGGCGGCGCCTTCTCCGCGCACCCGGGCCAGCGGCCACGCGATGCCGAACGGCTTGCCGTCGCGGGGGCGCGGCATGCCGAGCGCTTCGCTCAGAGCCGCGAAGTACTCGCGCGCGTCCTGAAAGACAGGGTCGATGATGTGAAATGCGCGTCCGGCGCAGTCCTCAGCGGTGAGCGCCGAGCGCGTCGCCTCCACCAGATGATCGATGTAGGTCGTGGCCAGGTAGTTCTTACCGGCGCCGACGAGGCGGATGCCGCCGTCGAGGGCTTCGGCGCAGAGCGCCGGCAGGCGGCTCGTATCGCCCGGGCCCCAGACCCAGGAGCCTCGAAGCGCGACCGTATCGAGTTGATGATCGGAAGCGCTGATCACCAAGTCCTCGGCGAGCTGGAGGCTCTGGGCGCGCGGCCCGAAGGGCTTGCCGGGCACGGGCTTGAGCTCATCCCAGTGCACCCGGTCATGGTTGTCGAGCGTCACGTCGGTGCACGAGATGTGTACGAGTCGTTTCACGCCCGCGTGTCGGCAAGCGTTGATCACGTTCTCCATGCCGGCGACGTGAGTCCACTTGAGCGCCCTGGCGTGAGCGGCCGGCGAGACGATGCCCGCTGCGTTGATCACGTGGGAGCAGCCCTCGGCCGCGGCGGCGATGGAGGCGGGGTCGCCGAGGTCTCCGGTGCGCACCTTGGAGGGGTCGATCTGGACGCCGAGATCGACCTGTTCGAGCCGCGCCGGATCCCGACAGAGCACGCGTAGGTCTACGCCCTCGAGGCCCCGCACGATGGCCCCGCCGATGAATCCGGTCGCCCCCAAAACCAGTACGCGCACGACTCTCGGCGTAGCACGCCAGCGCGACGCGCACTGGGAAATCGATTGGGCCGGAGCTTGGCCGGGCCGGAATTAGAAAGGCCCCACCACACGCTGGACACCACTACCGTTGCTCCCTTCCGGGCCTGGCGGGTTTCGCGGGCCAGCGTTGGCGGGGCCATAAACCGAGACTAGCTCGGAGCGGAGAGGGCGGGATTCGAACCCGCGGTACCATCGCTGGTACACACGATTTCCAATCGTGCACCTTCGACCACTCGGTCACCTCTCCCCATGAATGGGCCCTCGCAAATGCGAGGCTAATCGATCAAAGAACGAGCACAGGAGCCAGGACAAGGAGGGCGTGGGATTCGAACCCACGATACCGTCACCGGTATACTTGATTTCGAATCAAGCGCCTTCGACCACTCGGCCAGCCCTCCGGGCGCCGCGACCATAGCAGCGCGAGCGGTCGCGTCAATGGCCTCGTCGGGCGGCTCGGATCCGGCGAAAGAAATCCGTGAGCAGGCTCCCGCACTCGTCCGCGAGCACCCCCGCGCAGACCTCGAAGCGGTGGTTGAGCCGCTCGTCCGAACCGATGCTGTAGAGCGTCTCGGTCGCTCCCGCCTTGGGGTCGGCGGCGCCCCACACGACGCGATCGACCCGGGCGTTGACCAGGGCGCCTGCACACATGGGGCAGGGCTCGAGTGTCACGTAGACCGTGACGCCAGAGAGCCGCCACGTCCGGGATCGGGCGGCGGCCGCTTTGAGCGCGATCAGCTCCGCGTGCGCGGTCGGGTCTTGGGCTCGCTCACGCAGGTTGTGCCCGCGGGCGATGATCGCCCCGTCGGCCACGAGCACCGCGCCTACGGGCACCTCTCCGTGCGCCTCTGCGCGCCTTGCCTCGGCGATCGCCTCACGCATCCAGCGCTCGTCGATCTCCCGCTGATCCGTCGAGGGGCCTTCGGCCTGGGTAGACATGTACCGACCCTCCAAAGAAAAACGCCGCCTCGCGAGGAGGCGGCGTCTGGTCGCGCCCAGAAGGATTCGAACCTCCGACTTCCGGTTCCGTAGACCGGCGCTCTATCCAGCTGAGCTATGGGCGCTTTTTCAAAATGAACCGAGCGGAGAGGGCGGGATTCGAACCCGCGGTACAGGGTTAACCGTACGCTCGCTTAGCAAGCGAGTGCCTTCGACCTCTCGGCCACCTCTCCCACGAAGGGCAGCGTTCATAGCCTCGTGTTCCGGAGCTGTCAATCGACGTCCGAGACTGCTATCCCGCGACCGTGCGTAGCTTGCTGATCACCGTCCTTCTCGCGGCTCTCTTCACACCCGAAACCGCCGCTGCCTGCTCCTGCGTCGAGGTGAGCGCCGAAGACGCTTTCGCCTCTCATGCGGCCGTCTTCGAGGGGCGCGTCGTCGAGGTTCGAGGTGCTGCAGATCCCGCTGGCGCGACCGTCGCGGTGCTCGAGGTCGTGCAGGGCTGGAAAGGCATGGAGCTCGAGCGGGTCGAGGTCAGCACGCCGGCGTCCAGCTCGATGTGCGGGATCTCGTTCGAGCCCGAGACGAGCTGGCTGATCTACGCCGACCGCGCCGGCGATGCGTTCACCACGGATCTCTGCCAGCGGACCCGACCGATCGAGAGCGCTGACGAGGACATCGCGTTCCTCGGCGCCGGTGTGGTGCCCGTCGAGATCACAGAGGATGACGAGGTGGAGCCCGCGGATGAAGAGCCGCCGGCGCGCGGCGGCTGCGGTAGCTGCGCGGTCACGCCCACGCAGTCCTCGGTCGGGTGGTTCGCCTCGTTGGCGCTGGGTCTGTTCTGGCTCGTGCGTCGGCGCTGAAGGCTCGGCCGGCTATTCGGCCGCCGACGCGCGCACCGCATACTGGTAGGGGAGCGCTTCGTCCTCGACGATCACGGCCGTGAGGCCGCCGGCCTCGAGCTCCGCTGCGACCGCTTGCGCAGCGAGCCGCATCGCGGCGGGGGGCCCGTGCGGGCTCTCGAGCGTGAAGTCGATCACGAGCACGAAGCCGCCCGGCCGCAGCGCGCTCGCCAGACGCGCGGCGTAGGCGGCGCGCTCGGAGATGTGGTGCCACGTGTCGACGATCAGGATCCGGTCGACCGAGGAGGCCTCGAGCCCGGGCGCGTCGGGTGCAACTTGCCGAGCCTCCACGTTGCCGAGGTTCGCCTCGGCGAAACGGGCGCGCATGTGCGCGACCATTGCTTCTTCGACGTCGAGCGCGAGCACCTGACCGCTCTCTCCGACGCCCCGGCTGAGGTAGGGAGCGAAGTAGCCGGTCCCGGCGCCGATGTCCGCGACCGTCACGCCCTCGGTGAGCTCGAGGAGCGCCGCGACGTCGCTGGGCCGCTGCCAGGCATCACGCTCCGGATTGTCGAAGATCGCGGCGAAGCGCTCGACGTCCGAGAAGTCGTGGTTGTGGCCCTGCCCGTGGTGTTCGTGCCGGTGTTCGCCGTGCGGATGGGCGCCGGGGTGGCCAGACCCGTGATCGGTCTGCGTGTTTGCGCCCCCACAGGCCACCAAGAGTGCGCCGATCCACCAAACTCTCTGCATCACGGACCTGTGCATCGAAGCCCGTGCCCGCGCAAGAACCGAGGCGCTATGATCGGCTCGTGAACCATCTCTGTTGGGCCCTCTTCGAGGCTGTTGGACCCGCGCTCGTGCTCGACGATGAGCTGCGCATCGCAGCCTGGACTCCAGGAGCGCCGGCCCTGCTCGGCATGGAGCCGCAGGCCGGGGTGAGCGCGCCGAAGCTGCTCTGCGGTCACGGCGAGGAGCGCCCCTTGGCCGAAGCGCTCGCCGAGCGTCGAGCGGTCGTGTCCGAGATCCTCAGGCCCACCCCCGAGGGGGACAATCGTGTGATTCGTGTGCGCGCGAGTCACTTCGAGGGCGGGGAGGAGGGCGGCGGGTGGCTGCTTCTGCTCGAGCATGACGAGGCGCGTGGCGGGGAGGGTGCGGTCAGCGACGACTTCGGCATCATCACCCGCGATCCGCTCATGAAAGAGCTCCTGCGCAAGGTGCGGAAGGTCGCCCAGAGCGACGCGAGCGTGCTCGTGCGCGGAGAGACGGGCAGCGGCAAGGAGCTGATCGCCCGCGCCATCCACTCGGTGTCGGCGCGAGCCGCGGGGCCCTTCCGGGCCATCAACTGCGCGGCCCTGCCGCCGAACTTGCTCGAGAGCGAGCTCTTCGGCCACGTGCGCGGCTCTTTCACGGGGGCGGTGCGGGACGCGCCCGGTCACTTTCGACTCACCGAGGGCGGCACGCTCCTGCTCGATGAAGTGGCGGAGCTGCCCCTCGACGTGCAGGGCAAGCTCCTGCGCGTGCTCCAAGAAAAGACCGTCATCCCGATCGGCGGCAGGGACGCGATTCCGGTGGACGTGCGCATCGTCTCGGCCACGCACCGGGCGCTCCGGAAGGAGGTCGAGGCGGGCCGCTTCCGCGCGGACCTGCTCTATCGCCTGCGGGTGATTCCGCTCTACCTGCCGGCGCTGCGCGAGCGGGTCGATGACGTGGAGGTGCTGGCCTGGCATTTCCTCGAGCGGCAGGAGAGCCGGTCGATTCGGCGCATCACCCCGGGCGCGCTCGAGGCCCTCGTCAGCTACGACTGGCCGGGCAACGTGCGAGAGCTTCAGAACGTGATCGAGTACGCGACCGTAATGGGAGAGGGACCCACGCTGAGCAAGACCGATCTACCGCCCGAGCTGACCGACGGAGGGGACGGCGGCTCTCGGGTCACCACCCCCGACCCCGAGCTGAGGAAGATGCGCGCCGGGCTGCCCGCCGAAGGGCGACGATTGCTCAACGCGCTCGAGCGGTCGGGCGGTCACATGAGCCGCGCCGCGGCCTCTCTGGGCATGTCGCGCACGACGTTGTGGCGGAAACTGAAGAAGCACGGACTGGACCGCGAGAAGCTGCAGGAGGGCGAGGGCGACTGAGTCAGATCACTCGGTCTCGGTCTCGTTCAGCTTCTCGAGGGCGCGCGCGATCGCGGTGCCCGCTTGCGTCTCGTTGGCGCTCGCCTCGGTCCGGGCGCTGGCCCAGCCACACGCGCAGGCCCAGACCCAGGTGCGTCCCGACTCCGCCGGGTGATTGACGCCGCGCAGCTCCGACCCGCACGACCCACAGGAGCGAACGGAGGAGAAGGGATTCGAACCCCTGGAGCCCTTTCGAGCTCGGCGGTTTTCAAAACCGCTGCCTTCGACCACTCGGCCACTCCTCCCTGCATTTCCACGCCGATGACGCGGGCCGCAGTTGAGGCCGATCCTTAGCACGCTCCGGCGCGAGCGCGTTGTTCGTCTGCGAGGTTTGAGCAATCATGGCCCGTGCGTCGTTTGTATCGATGGTCGATCGCCTGGGTCATCGTCGCTGCGTTTTCTGGGTGTGCGTCAGGGGATGACGGCGTGAATCCGAGAGATCGGGACGCCACCACCTCCCTGGACGCGGGCACGGTCTCGGACGCCGGGGATCGGGACACCGGGCCGGGGGATCGCTGCGACCCGCCGTGCATGGGGGTCGAGATTTGTCGCGCCGGCGCCTGTGTGCCGATCGGCGAGGACGCCGACATGGACGGGGTCGACGCGGCCGTCGACTGCAACGACAACGACGCGAGCGTGGGGTCGAGCTACGAGCGAGAATGCTCCAGCAGCTGCGGCACGGGCGTCGAGCGATGCGCGGACGGAACCTGGACGACCTGCACCGCTCCGCTCACGTGTGATTGCGGCGCGGGCTCGGCTCCCCGAATGCTCGACTGCGGGATGTGTGGTCAACAGCGCCAGGTCTGCACCGACGGAGCTTGGGTGGACGACGGCGCCTGCACGAGCGCGGGCGTCTGTTCACCGGGCGAGATCGGCATGGGGGCGAGCTGCGGAAACTGCGGCCGGCAGGAGCGGCGCTGCGGCTCCGACTGCCAGTGGACGCCCTACCTCTGCGTGGACGAGGGGGAGTGCGCGGCGGGCGCGGTCGAGAACGACAGCCGGGCCTGTACGCCCGCGTGCGGCGGCACGGAGTCGCGGAGCCGGACCTGCACCTCGACCTGTTCGTGGGGCAGCTACGGGGACTTTGCGGGGTGCGTCGCTTGCGGCGATGTCTGCGGCGACTCGACCTGCGATGCCAGCGAGACCTGTGAGTCGTGCTCGGACTGCCAGAACGACCACTTGGGCATGGGGGACAACGGCGACTCCTGCGCGGGCGTGCCCAGCGAGACCTGGCGCTGCGTGACACGCAGCTCGGGCGGCCTGGTCAGTCAGGTGTGCCGCGGAGGCATGTGGGTCTCGTTCAATCTTTCGCCGCGTGATTGCAACGCGTGCGTCTGCGGTTTCACCCTCGCCTGCTGCCAAGCGGGATCACCTAGCTCGGGCTGCTGACGCCGCGGCGCCTCGCGTGTACACTGCCGCGTTTCCCAGGCCCGGAGGGGTGAGGTGGTCGACACCATCGTTCATCGGCTTAGTGAGCAGGCGAAGAAGCGTGGAGACGAGCCTGCGCATATGGTCAAGCGCGGCGGCGTCTGGCACGCGACGAGCTGGCGCGAGTACGCCGCGGAGGTGCAGACCGTCGCGCGCGCGCTGATCCGGCTCGGCTTCAACGCGGACCAGCGAGCCTGCATCCTCGGCTCGAACCGTCCCGAGTGGGTGATCTTCGACGTCGCGGTCATGTCGGTCGGCGGTGCTCCCGCGGGCATCTACACGACGTGCAGCCCCGAGAAGGTCGCGTACATCCTCGTGCACTCGGAGGCCCCGATCGCGCTGCTCGAGGACCGCTCGCAGTGGGAGAAGGTGCAGGAGAAGCGCGACGAGCTGCCCCACCTCAAACACGTGGTGATGATGCGGGGCGCCGCCGCCATCGACGACGAGCTCGTGATGAGCTGGGAGGCGCTGCTCGCGCTCGGCGACGACCCCGACCACGAGCACGAAGGCGAGACGCTCGCCGACACGCTCGCCGGGCGGACTGCTGCGCTAGAGCCGAAGCAGCTCGCGACGCTGATCTATACGTCCGGCACCACGGGGCCGCCCAAGGCGGTGATGCTGAGCCACGAGAACCTGGCCTGGACGGCGCGCATTTTGGCCCAGGTCACGGCCATGGAAGCCGGAGGCCGCGGGCTCAGCTACCTGCCCCTCTCCCACATCGCCGAGCAGCTGGCGACGATCCATGGGCCCATCACGGCCGGCGGAGCGATCTACTTTGCCGAATCGATGGCGACGATCGCCGCTGATCTAAAGGACTGCCGACCCACGCTCTTCTTCGGAGTGCCGCGCATCTGGGAGAAATTCCACGCGGCCATCGGCACGAAGCTGGAGGCGGCGACCGGCCCCAAGGCGGCGTTGGTTCGCTGGGCCCGGGGCGTGGCCGAGCGCGCGAACGAGCTGAAGATGCGGGGTGAGGAGCCGAGCGGTTGGCTCGCGCTGCAATACGAAGCGGCGGGCCGCACGGTCCTGACGAAGCTCAAAGCAGCCGTCGGACTCGACGCCGCGACGACGCTCATCACCGGCGCGGCGCCGATCAGCCGCGAGGTGCTCGAGTTCTTCGTGAGCCTCGACCTGGTCGTGCAAGAGATCTACGGGCAGTCCGAAGACTGTGGGCCGACCTCCTTCAATCTGATCGGGCGCACCAAAATCGGGAGCGTCGGGCCGGCGTTCCCTGGCGTCGACGTGCAGATCGCGGAGGACGGAGAGATCCGGGTGAAGGGGCCGAACGTCTTCCTCGGCTACTTCAAGGACGAGGCGGCGACGGCCGAGACGCTGCAGGACGGTTGGCTGCTCACCGGTGACCTCGGGCGCTTCGACGATCGCGGCTACCTCTTCATCACCGGCCGCAAGAAAGACATCATCATCACGGCGGGCGGCAAGAACATCACCCCGAAGAACATCGAGTCCGGGATCAAGAACCACCCGCTCGTGCACGAGGCGATCGTCATCGGCGACCGGCGCAAGTACCTGACGGCGCTCGTCTCTCCGGACACCGAGGCGGTCGACCAGTGGAAGAAGAAGAACGACGCGCAGGGCGCGGCGCACGAGATCGAGGCGATTCACGATTCGATCTGGGAGACGGTTCAGCAGGTCAACGGCAAACTCGCCCGCGTCGAGCAGATCAAGAAGATCGCCGTCTTGCCGAGAGCGCTCTCCGTCGAGGACGATGAGTTGACGCCGACGCTCAAGGTGAAGCGCTCGAAGGTGAATGAGCACTTCTCAGCCCTGATCGAGTCGCTCTACGCGTGAGACGCGCCGTCCCACTGCTCACGCTCTTGGCGTGGCTGGCTGTGCTGCCGCTCGCGAGCGCGCAGGACGGCGCCGGGGAGGGTGAGGAGTCGGCCGCTGCGGGCGAGGGTTCGGAGAGCGAATCCCCGGGTGAGACCGCGGACGAGTCGGGGGCCGACGCCGAGAGCGACCCAGCCGGCGAGCCCGAGGCCGAGTCTTCGGGGGGGGATTCCGAGGCCGCCGGCGAGGGCGATCCCGAGTCGGACGCTGCGCCCTCGGGGATCTCGCTCTCCGAGATGCGGTCAGACGCAGAGGATGTTCCTCTCTGGCAGCGCGGCATCAGTCTCATCGGGCTCGGGGTCATGGTCGGCCTCGCCTGGCTCCTCTCGATTCGACGCGACCGCTTTCCCTGGCGGATCGTGGCTTGGGGGATCGGGCTTCAGCTCACCTTCGGCGTGCTGGTGCTCAAGACGAGCGCCGGGCTCGCGTTCTTCTCCTTCCTGAACGACGTGGTCACGCAATTGCTCGAGTTCACGAACGTGGGCTCGCGTTTTCTCTTCGATGACTACCTCGACAACGAGTTCACGGTGGCCCTCAACGTGCTGCCCACCATCATCTTCTTCTCTTCGCTCATGGCCGTGCTCTACCACCTCGGCGTGATGCAGTGGCTGGTACGCGGCGTCGCCTGGGTGATGCAACGAACCCTGCACACTTCTGGCGCGGAGACCCTCAGCGCTGCGGCCAATATCTTCGTCGGCCAGACCGAGGCTCCGCTCGTCGTGAAGCCGTTCGTCGACAAGATGACGCGCTCGGAACTGATGGCGATCATGACGGGCGGCTTCGCCACCGTCGCCGGCGGCGTGCTGGCGGCCTACGTCGGTATGCTGCACGAGATGTTTCCCGACATCGCCGGACATCTGATCGCAGCGAGCGTGATGAGCGCGCCCGCTTCGCTCCTGATCGCGAAAGTAATCGTGCCGGAGACGGAAGTCTCTCAGACCGCAGGCTCGCTCGAGCTGACCGTCGAGCGCCCGCACGCAAACGTCATCGACGCGGCGGCGGGCGGCGCCGGCGAGGGCATGAAGCTCGCGCTCAACGTCGGCGCGATGTTGCTCGCCTTCCTCGCCCTGGTCGCGATGCTCAACTACATCGTCGAGCTCCCGACGCTCTGGTACAACCGAGCGGTCTGGGCCGACGTGCTGGCCGCGCTCTCCGCCGCCAACGCGCCCGTCCCGGACGGATGCGCTGCGCCGGGCGGAGCGGCCGCCTACCAGGCCTGCATCGACGGGGTCGTACACGCGGGCACCGTGTCCGGCGACTTCGTGAGCTGGACCCCGTGGTCGATGCAGCGCGTGCTCGGCTACCTCTTCTGGCCGATCGCCTTTGTCATGGGCGTGCCAGTCGACGACTGTGCCGCGGTCGGTGCCCTGCTTGGCGAGAAGCTCATCCTCAACGAGTTCGTCGCCTACCTGCACCTCGCGGAGGGCATGGCGGAGCTGAGCTCTCGAGCGACGATCATCACCACGTACGCGCTCTGTGGCTTCGCCAACCTCGGCTCGATCGCCATCCAGATCGGCGGCATCGGAGGCATCGCCCCGAAGCGGCGCGCCGATCTGGCGCGGTTGGGCATGCGCGCGATGCTCGGGGGCACCCTCGCGGCGTTCATGACCGCCTGCGTCGCCGGCGTGCTGGTCTGATTCAGAAGTCTCCGATGCCATCCCGAGATCGAACACGGCCTCCAGCGCGTTATCGTCCGCGGGTGGACGAGGCAGAGCTGAACCATAAGATCTGGAAGACCCTCCGGGAGCTGGCGGACTTCGAGCCCAACTTCCTCGAGAACATCGTCGGTGGGTTCATGCAGACGTCGCAGCAGCGGCTGCGTCAGCTCGAGGCGGGAGAGGGCGACACCGGGGAGCTCGCCCACGCGCTCCGAGGAGCTGCCCTCCAGGTGGGCGCTGACGCCTTCGCGGCGAGCTGCGCAGCGCTCGAGCTTCATCCCGACCAACGGGAGGCGCGCCTGCCCGAGATCCGACGAGAGTTCGAGCGCGCAGGCGCCGCGCTGGCTTCGCGGCTCCCGTGAGACTGGCGGCGCGAGTGGTCCTACGTGTTGCGTGCGCCATCGGTCGACGAGTAAAAGCGGGTCCATGAGTAACCCAACCGTCTTGGTCGTGGGCGGCAGCCTCGCCGGAGGGCGCGCCGCCGAGCAGGTCCGTCGCCTCGGCTACGAGGGCCGTGTCGTGCTGGTCGGAGACGAGCCGCACCGCCCCTACGATCGTCCGCCGCTGTCCAAGAAGTTCCTGCTCGGCGAGCTGGAGCAGGACCGGCTCTTCCTGCGCCCGACCCACTTCTATGAGAAGAAGAACGTCGAGTTGCGCTTCGGTTGTCGCGCCACGTCGCTCGACGCCGAGGCTCGAGAGGTCACCTTCGACGACGGCTCCAAGATCGCGTTCGAGCACCTCGTGATCGCGACGGGGGCCGGCGTTCGGCGCCTCTCTTGCCCGGGCGCAGAGCTCGCGGGCGTGCACTACCTGCGCACGCTCGAGGACTCGCTCGCCATCTGCAAGGACCTCGAGACGGCCAAGCGTGTGGTCGTCATCGGGGCTGGCGTGATCGGCGCCGAGGTGGCGGCCGCGTGTCGGACCAAGGGCGTAGAGGTCGTGATGTTGGAGGCCCTCGACACACCGCTTCTGCGCGCCTTCGGCAAGGACGTCGGCACCATCTACGGTGAGGTGCACCGAGAGCGCGGCGTTGATCTGCGTGTGTCGACGCTCGCGACCGAACTCCGCGGGACCGACCGGGTGCAGTCGGTCGTGACCGACGGTGGTGAGGAGATCCCTTGCGACATGGTGGTCGTCGGGATCGGGGTCACGGCGAACACGGCTTGGCTCGAGGGCTCGGGCGTCGCGCTCGACCGCGGCGTGCTCGTCGACGGGCACTGCGAGACCAACGTCCCGGGGATCTGGGCCGCTGGAGACGTCGCGCGCTGGTGGAGTGAGACGGCCGGGGCTCACGTGATGGTGGAGTCGATCGACAACGCCCAGTACCAGTCGACCGCCGCGGCGAAGAACATCGTCGGCAAGGAGACGCTCTACGATCCGGTGCCGTTCTTTTGGTCCGACCAGTACGATCTGAAGCTGCAGAGCGTCGGCCATGTCGGGGACTACGACGAGGTCGTTTACCGCGGCTCCGTGGCCGACCGCGCTTTCTGCGCCTTCCACCTCGAGGACGGCAAGCTGGCCTTCGCGGTCGGCGTCAACCGCCTCAAAGAGATCGGCGCCGCGAAGAAGCTCATCGCCGCGGGCGTCGAGCTGACGGCGGCAGAGCTCGCCGATGAAGAGGTGAACCTGAAGGCGAAGATCCCCAAGAAGCCCAAGTGAGCCAGCGGCTCACCCGGGCATGCTCGATCTCGCCTCGCGCAGCGTGAGCGTGATGGTGGTGCCCCGGCCGGGTGCGCTCCGGATGAGGAGGCGCCCCGCGTGAGCCTCGGCCACGCGCTTGGCGAACGCGAGACCGAGGCCGGAACCGCTTGCCTTCGTCGTGAAGAAAGCTTGCTCAGCCTCCGCCCGGGTCCTCGCGTCCATGCCCGGACCGTCGTCGGTGACGGAGAGCCGCAGCGTGCGGTCTTGCACGCGAGCTTCTACCGTGATCGTGCCTCCGGCGCCGTCGAACGCCTCGATCGCGTTGCGCACCAGGTTCTCGAGCGCGGTGGCGATGAGTTCTGGGTCCAGCGACCACTCACCCAGCCCGCCGACGGACGAGCGGAAGTCGACGGCTTCGCCGCTCTCGCCCACCTTTGCGTGGTCGACGACGCGCTGAACGAGCGCCCCGACGTCGGTTGGCTCGAACGCCGCCTCCGCCTGACCGAGCCGTCGATAGTCGCTGACGACCCGATCGAGCCGGTCCGTCTGCTCGAGAATGAGGTCCAGAAAAGCCTCGTTGTCTTGAAGTGAGCCGCCTCGTCGCCGCTCCTCGTCCAAGTACTGTGCGGCGCCGCGTATGGCCGCGAGCGGGTTGCGGATGTCGTGCGCCATCTGGCTGCTGAGCCGACCGAGCGTCGCGAGGTGCGCCGTGCGCTCGCGGACCTCGGTGTACGACGCCCAAACGGCGCGGGCGGACGCGATCACGATGACCATGACCAAGATGGTGCCCAAGCCGAGCGCCGCCGTGGTGCTGCCCAGCGTGCGAAAGACCATGACCTGAGCCACGACTCCGACCACCCCGATCAGAGCGGCGGTCGCCAGCGAAGTCGCGAGGCCCCCCGACACGAACCGGGCCCGGAGCGCGAGCGCGGTCAGCAGGCACGCGCTGATCAGCATGCCTGGCCCCGCGAGCTGGGGCACCGCCGTCGCGCCGCCGATCGCGATCAGGTCGGTCGAGCCGCCACCCACGCCGACGATCACGCTCGCGATGAAGAGTTGCGTGCGCGCGCGCTCCTCTCCGCGACCGCTCTCTCGGTAGTGTTTGACGAGCAGCCAGAGCGCGTAGCCGAAGGTGGGCACCGTGCAGAGGAGCATCGCCATGGCCCAGGCGTCTCCGCCCGGGTAGCTCGCCCAGCCCTCGTTGGCGAGGGGTGCCAGAGACGAGAGGGCCACCGCGCCGAAGCCCACGTAGGCGAGGGCCAGGTGTGCTTTTTGTGACCGGCGCCCGCCGACGAACGCCAGCGTCAGGTGAAAGAGGAGCGGGCCAGCGAGCGCCGCCGCCGCTGCCTCGAAGCTCTCCCAGAGGCGCGCCCCGGTGATCTCGCCGAGGGTCTCGAAGCCGAGGTAGGCGAAGAGATCGGCGCAGAGCATCGCGGTCGGGAGCGCCAGCGCGCTGCCACGCCTGCCCCGGGTTGCGGTGAGGACTGCCAACCCGAGGAAGACCGCGCCAGCCGCGATCGTGATGATGAGCTGCCCGTCGAACACGTCTCGGTGGAACGTGGTTGATGCTCCGGTTCCTGGAAAGGAGAATCAGCCGCGTGCAGCTGAGCGACGGGGGCAAAGTACTGGTGGTCGACGACGACCGCGCGGTCGGGTTGGTGTTGCAGGGGCTGCTCCGCCAGTCCGGCCACGAAGCGATCTACGTGGACTCGGCGACGGAGGCGCTCTCGCGCCTCGAGCAGGAGGGCTTCGACGTGGTCCTCACGGATCTGCGCATGCCCTCGATGGACGGCATGCAGTTGCTCGATGCGCTGGCGAAGCGCGGCCTCGGGGTGCCGGTGATCATGCTCACCGCGCACGCCAACGTCTCGAACGCCGTCGAGGCGATGAAGCGCGGGGCGGCCGACTTCCTTCCCAAGCCGTTCGACCGGGAGGAGGTGCTTTTCACGGTCGACAAGGCGCTGCGCAACGGGAGGCACGCGGCCGATCAGCCAGAGAAGCAGCCCATCGCCGATGAGGCGCTGCCGTGGCTGGGCGAGAGCGCTCCCATGAAGGAGGCGGCGGAGCTGATTCGACGCGCCGCCAAGACGAGCTCGACGGTGCTGATCCGTGGGGAGAGCGGCTCCGGCAAGGAGGTGGCGGCGCGAGCGATTCACACGGCGAGCCCGAGGGCGTCGGAGCCCTTTGTGCCGGTGCACTGCGCCGCTCTGCCCGAGAACCTGCTCGAGAGCGAGCTCTTCGGACACGAGAAGGGCGCGTTCACGGGGGCCAGCAGCCGCAAGCCCGGACGCGTCGAGCTCGCGCAGGGGGGCACGCTCTTTCTCGACGAGATCGGCGACATCAGCCCCAGCGTTCAGGTGAAGCTGCTGCGGCTGCTCCAGGAGAAGGAGTACCAGCGCCTCGGCGGCACCAAGTCGATCTCGGCCGACGTGCGCTTCGTCGCGGCTACGCACCAGGACCTCGAGGCGCTGATCGAGCGCGGCGAGTTTCGCGAAGACCTCTTCTATCGCCTCGACGTGATCCCGATATGGATCGCGCCCCTCCGGGAGCGTCGCGCGGACATCACGCCCCTCGCGGAGCGCTTCTGCGCCGAAATCGGCGCGCGGAACGGCCGCCCGGGGGCCTGGCTCGATCCTGCTGCCGTGGCGCTGCTCGAGGCGCGGGCCTGGCCCGGCAACGTGCGTGAGCTGAGCAATTTCGTCGAGCGGCTGATCGTTTTCACGGACGACGACCGTATCGGGGCGGCGGCGGTCGAGCGGGAGCTCGAGCGACAGCCTCGCCGGCTCAGAGGCGCGGCGCCGGCGGAGCCCGAGGGCGAGACGCTGGAGATCCGGCGTGGGGGAGCGGAGCGCGCGGCGATTCGGGAGGCGCTCGAGAAGGTCGGGGGCAACCGCACCAAGGCCGCTCGGTTGCTCGGGATCAGTCGCCGCACGCTCTACAACAAGCTGGCCGAGATGAGCGACGCGTGAGGCTCCTCACGTGAAGTGAGCGGTGGGCCGGTAAGGGGCACTGTAAGGCGCACGCAAGTGGCTCCCTCGCGGGTGCTGGTCTAGGCTATCGGCAATGCGCGCAGGCTCATCCTACTTGGTCGCTCTTTCCTTTCTCCTCCTGCTGCTCCCGGCTTGTGGGCGGTCGATTCTCGCGACCGATCCCCCCGTTGGCATGGACGCGAGCGTGCCCCGCGATGGTGAGGTGCGTCCGGACGCGCCGCCGGACGTCTGCGGAAACGGCCTCTGCGGCCTGGCGGAATCGTGTAGCTCCTGCGCGGCGGACTGTGGTCCCTGCGGCGGTTGCGGCGACGGAATGTGCGCGCCGGACGAGGACTGCACCGTCTGCCCGACCGATTGCGGCGTCTGCCCGACCTGTCCCAACGGCGCCTGCGACGCCGATGAGTCGTGTCGAAGCTGCCCTGACGACTGCGGGACCTGCGAGACCTGTGGCGACGGCACCTGCTCAGCTGGCGAAGAGTGTTTCAGTTGCCCGACCGACTGCGGCGTGTGCGTGCGCTGCGGTGACACCGAGTGTTCCGCGGGCGAGACCTGCACGTCCTGCCCGACCGACTGCGGCCGCTGCGAGACCTGCGGCGACGGCACCTGCAACGACTCAGAAGACTGCTCGAGCTGCCCCGCCGACTGCGGGTTCTGCGAGACCTGTGGCGACGGCACCTGTCAGATGACCGAGCGCTGCGACACCTGCCCCGAAGATTGCGGCCTCTGCATCGAGTGCGGTGACGGCACGTGCAACGGCGCGGAGGACTGCGCGAGCTGTCCGCGCGACTGCGGCCTCTGCATCACCTGCGGCGACGGCACGTGCGACGCCACGGAGGGCTGCGCGTCTTGCTCGGAGGACTGCGGTCGCTGCTCCGCATGTGAGGACGGCTTCTGTCAGCCGGAGGCCGGCGAGGACTGCTTGACCTGCGCGCCCGACTGCGGCGACTGCCCCCGCTGCGGCGACGGCACCTGTTCTCCGGAGAACTCGGAGACCTGCTTCACCTGCGAGGACGACTGCGGCATGTGCCCGAGCTGTGGTGATGGCCGCTGCCTCGGAACCGAGGACTGCGCGAGCTGCAACCTCGACTGCGGTGTCTGCTCGGTCTGCGGCAACATGCGCTGCGAGTCCGAGGGTGGGTTCGAGGACTGCATCAACTGCTCCGAGGACTGTGGAGCGTGCTCGCTGCGCTCCTGCGGTGAGAGCCTCACCTGCGTGTTTGGCTGCATCGACTTCGGCGGCGGCGGTGGCCCCGGCGGCGGCGGTGGCGGCGTGCCCGGTTTCGACTTTGGTTGCATCGTCGACTGCTTCGCCCTGACGTGCACCGACTCTCGCTCCTACTTGAACAACGTCATCACCTGCACCACCAACGCGTTCCTCTCGGGCGCGTGCGGCATGGGCGGCGGGCTCGGTTGCATCATGGCCGAGTGCCCGGGCGAGATCACCGCCTGCCTCGCCGACCCCGGCTGCTGAGTCGAGGGAGCGGAGCACGCGACGGCCTCAGCGATGGGGCGCCGACCACGCCTCAGCCGCCCGGCTGGGGCGTTGGTCTTTAACCCTCGGCCTTCGAGGCCAGCCGCGGGTGCTCAGCGGCGCGCGGCGCTCGCGAGGTTGATATCGGAGAGTGTCTCGCAGGCAGCCCACTCCCCGGACCGCGGGAAGAGAGCGGCCAGCCGTGTGTGATCGACGGCGCGAACGCCGACCAGTCGCACCTGGCAGCCCATCGGAATGACGTGCGCCATGCGGCCGAGGGTCGTCAGAGGCACCGGCGTCAGCGGCACATCGACGACCAACGCCGCGGACTGGTGCGGACCGATCCCGAGCAGGGGGTCGAGGTCAAAGAGCGACGCGGCCTGCGTGACCTCGGAGTCGAGCGGCAACCGGGCCTCGAGCCGCGCCGTGAAGTCGGCGTCGACGGTCAGTGCGGCGACCGTCCATCGGCCCGTCCCGCGCACCGGCCGCTCATGGGTCACTGGCCTTCGGCCGGGGCTCCGCTCGCCGAGCCGAGCGGCCGCGTCCACGACGGTGTCCAGCCAATCGAACTCGACCTCGGAGCCGATCGTGCGCTTCAACACCCCGGTCACGAAGAAGCGCAGCGCCGCGGGGTCGCGGGGAACCTGGGTCATGCCCTCTGATGCGAGCGCTTCGTCGAGCGCGGCGCGCGCGGTGTCGGCCTCGACCGACTTGGCGAGCGCCTCGAAGAGCACGATGTCGAGCTCGCGTGAGCCCGGCGAGCGCAACAGTGTCGTCATTCTCTTTCTCCTCGCAGGCGGCGTCGGGCCCCGCGGTGACCGGGGTGGGCTCGTAGCACACCAAGCCAGGTTCGTTGCGCCCGTTCTGGCCGCCCGAGCGCGTGTTGCACGTCACCGATGAGGACGCGGTATCGAGGATCGCGTCGACGTTGTCGGGCCGCCCTGCGCGCCCAGCTCAGCGCGAGCTCTCCCCGGCCCCGCCGAAGGCAGAGGCGAGCCATCGCGGCGGCGACGTGTGGGTTGTGGGGGGCGATCGTGAACGCCTCTTCGAGCTGCGTGGTGGCCTGTCGCGGATCGACGTCGAGCGCCTCGAGGATGTCGTCGGAGCGGCGGCGGGCCTCCGATGGCTCGAGTGGAACCACCACGGCCGAGCGAGAGAGCAACTCGCGCGCGCTGTGGAGGGCGCGCGCGGGAGCCACGACGGGAGCGGGCGCGTCCGCCGCGGCTGCCTCCGCAGCGGCTGCAGGAGCCGAACGCGGCCCCACGGGCTTGCTTCCCGCCAGGTCGACCTTTCGTTCGCCGGGCGCGGGCTCGGACTCCTGCCCGAGCGAGACCACGACCGTCGCGACGAAGGCGACCATGAGGGCTGCGACAAGGCCGGCAGCGAGACGGCCGGTGAAGTCGATCTTGGCGCTGACGCGGGGCGCGGGTGGCTCGATCTGGCGACGGACGGGCTCTTCCAGCACGTCCAAGTCCAGGAGGTTCGTGGGCCGAGGACCGAGGGGCGGAGGAGCGAGCGGCGGAGGAGCGAGTGGCGGGAGCGGGGGCACCGAGAGGTCGGCGAGATCGTTCGCCGTCTCACGGGGCGACGGGCGAGCGCGCTTGCGCTGCACACCGCTCTCCTCGGGCTCGAGCGCTCCGAACTCCGGCAGAGGCGGCGGCGGTCGACTCGAGAAGACCTGGATCTGCGGGTTGGTGGAGACCTCGTCGGCGATGCTGTCCGCGATCCTTTTTGCTTCCAGCAGCGCCTCCTCCACCGGCAGTACGATGTCGATCGAGCGAGGGGCCTTTCGGTGGCTGACGCGGACCCAGGCCTCGTCGACGGAAAGAAAGGCCGCGACGGCCGAGAGGCCCGTGAAGTCCGGGCGTGAGCGCCCGTCTTGCCACCACCGGGCGCCGAGCACGAGGGTGGACGTCAGGTCCATCTCACCCCGCCCGTTGGACGTGCGGACCTCGACGCGAAGGCGCTCATCCACGCCCCCGAGGCTGCGGAGCAGGCGCGATGGGCCGAGCAGATCGAGCGTGGTCTGCACGAGGGGTCGGCTGGCGACGCGCCGCTCGAGCGCACGCTCGATCGCCACGAAGGGCGCCACCCGCGAGGCCAGGCGGCGCACGTCCATGCCCAGATCTCGCGCGATAGCGCTCCACTCGAAGCGCAAGACAAACGACCAGCGGAGCACCGAATCGGGCGGCAAGGCTGGCGACCCCGTCCGGCCTCCTGGGTCCTCCGAGCCGATCAGCACCACTTGTGGATCCAAGAGCCGTGCGGCCTCCAGGCCCGCGCCGTTGGCTTCGGCTACGACCACCGCCGCGCCGTGCGCGCGAAGCTCACGGGCGAGTCGGTCTACCCGAGCAGGCCCTTCGCCGACGAGCGCGATTCGGTGACCAGCGAGCATCGCCTCCGGCTGACCGAGCCCCGGACGGGTGTCCCAAAGCCGCAGGCTGAACTCCTCACTTCGACCGCTGGCCAGCTCTCGTACAAAGCCCTGCAAGGCCTCCCGAACATGACCGAGGTCGAGGCCGAGGACGTCCGCTCCGAGCGAGAGCACCGGTCGATCGCTCGAGGCCGCGAGCCGACCTCCGAGCGCGGGCGCGCCGACAACGACGATGCCGTCGGGTTCCATCCGCTGTACTGCGTCCAGGGCGGCGTTCGACGTGACACGGAGGAACCGCGCTCCCTCGACCTCCAGCGCAGTGGAGAGGCTCGGGGGGATGTCATCGGCGACGATGAGCAGGCTCGCCCCCGGCCGAACGGCGCGATCGACTACCTCACATGCCATCGTTGCCCCCGTCTTTTGATGGTACCGGAGGGGCCGACTCACGGAGTCGGGGATCAACCCACAGTCGGGTCAGACCACCACGACGGTGACCTTGCGCCGATGGGCGTGGTGCCGATGTTCGTAGAGATAGACGCCTTGCCACGTGCCCAGGTCGGCGCGCCCGCCCTCGATGGGGATCCCGATCGAGGGCTGCGTGAGGATCGAGCGCACGTGTGAGGGCATGTCGTCGGGTCCCTCGTCGATGTGGGTGAAGAGCGGAGAGCCGTCCGGCACGAGCTGGGCGAAGAAGGTGTCGAGGTCCCGCCGCACCGCCGGGTCGGCGTTCTCGCAGATGATCAGCGACGCGCTCGTGTGGTGAACGAACACGGTGCAGAGCCCGTCCTCGATCCCGCTCTGAGCGACGGCGCGCTGAACGCGGTCGGTGATCTCGTAGGTGCCCCGGCCGGGCGTCTCGATCACCATCTTGTGGCGGTAGGTCACGACTCCACCTTCATCCACATCGCGGTCTGGTCTCCGCGGTAGACCTCTGTGTCGTCTTGCGTGAAGCGCAGGTCGTAGCGCACCACGACGCTCTTCTCTCGACGGCGCACCTTGGTCGCCCGGCAGTCGATCAGGATGGGCTCCCCGGGCGGGGCGAGGCTTTTGAAGCGTCCTTTGTGGATCGCGCCGCCGTAGCCGACCCAGCCGTCCGAGTGCCGCAAGCCGAGCACGTAGTAGGCGTGCACCATGCCGGCGACGCCCGTCATGTGGATCATCAGGCCCCCCGAGACGTGCCGCGGGTGGAGCACCGGGTGCACCTTCTGGCTCCGCGTGATGGGGAGGTCCGCGTGGGTCGGCATGCGCGCGAGGATTCGGCTCTCCTCGACGTCGACCTCGAGCACCTCGTCGATCAACAGCCCCTCGGGCAGATAGAAGCACTCCTTCACGAACTCGGCGTCGAGCGGCATGCTGCGCCTGATAGCACGGGACGCGGACCGAGCTTGCAGGACTTGGCCGGGTTCGCGATGCTCGGAGGCGACGTCCAAACAGACGGGAAGAACGATGTCGGCGAACCTGATCGCGCTTCAGAATCGCTTTCTTGGCCAGGGAGAGACGGTCTACGACCACCTCGCCCGGCTAGCGAAAGAAAAGGGAGCTCTGAGCTCCGAGGACCTGCTCGCACTAGCCGAGGAGCTGAACCTGCCCCCGGCGCACGTGCGTTCGGTGGCGAAGTTCTACGACGATCTCGAGCGGGAGAGCCCGTCGAAACGCTCGTTGCGCGTCTGTAACGGTGAGTCGTGCGCGATCAACGGATCGGCCGCGTGTCAGGCGCGCATCGCAGAGGCCACGCGAGAGCAGGACGTACATGTCTCCGAGATGACGTGCCTCGGCTACTGTGGGAGCGGCCCCAACGCGCTCCTCGAGTCAGAGACCGGCCGACAGGTGTTCTCGCTGGCCGACGGCGCGATCGACCGCCTCGAGGCGGCGCTGGTCGCCGACGCGCCGTTCGCCTCGACCGAGCCGGAGAACGCCATCTACCGGGCGGAGGATGAGCGCGCGAACGTGCTGCTCTCTCGCTTCGGCAAGGAGCTCACCGACCTCGAGACCGCGCGCGCCGCGGGCGTCTACGGTGCGCTGGAGGCGGCGCTCGGCGGTGAGCCGCAGCGCGTGATCGATGAGGTGAAGGCCTCGGCGCTTCGCGGGCGGGGAGGGGCGGGGTTCCCGGCGGGGATCAAGCTGCAGACGGTCCGAGACGCTGCGCCGCTTTCGCGGGAGCGCTACGTCGTGGTCAACGCCGATGAGGGTGACGCAGGCGCCTTCATCGACAAAGAGCTGCTCGAGCAAGCGCCGCACACCGTGCTCGAGGGCATGATCCTGGCCGCGTTCGCCGTCGGTGCGTCTCAGGGCTTCATCTACCTTCGCGGCGAGTACCCGCGGGCGCTCGCCATCTGGGCTGACGTGCTGACGCAGGCGCGCGAGGCGGGCGTGCTCGGCGACTCGGTGCTCGGGACCGACTTCTCCTTCCACGTGAAGCTCGTGCCCGGACACGGCGCGTACGTGTGCGGAGAGGAGACGTCGCTCCTTCGCAGCCTCGAGGGCGTGCCGGCGCAAGTCTCTTTCAAACCTCCGTACCCAGCGGTTCAGGGCTACAAGAACTCTCCGACCGTCGTGAACAACGTCGAGACGCTCGCGTCGCTTCCGTGGATTCTCGAGCACGGCGTTGCCAAGTACGCCGAGCTCGGGGCGGGGCGGAGCCGGGGCACGAAGCTGCTGAGCTTGAGTGGCGCGGTGGTCCGGCCGGGCCTCTACGAGGTCGAACTCGGCGTCACCTTGCGGACGATCCTCGAAGACCTAGCCGGCGGGATCCCAGACCAAAAGGCGTTCAAGGCCATGCAGATCGGCGGCCCGCTCGGGGGCATCTTCGGGCCGTCGCAGCTCGACCTGCCGCTGACGTTCGAGGACCTATCCGAGGCGGGCGGTATGCTCGGGCACGCGGGCATCGTGGTCTTCGACGAGGATGTGGACCTGGTGGCGATCGGGCGCGGGCTGATGAAGTTCACCGCGATCGAGTCGTGCGGGAAGTGTTTCCCGTGCCGGATCGGGTCGGTCCGTTCGACGGAGGTCTTCGACAAGATCCTCGCCGGCCGGGGCACGCAGGCGGACATCGATCTGCTCGGTGAGGTGAACGAGACCATGCTGCTCGGCTCGCTCTGCGCGCTCGGGGGCGGTGTACCGACCCCGATTCGCAACCTGTTGACGGTCTTCATCGATGAGTTCGCCAAACACGTTCCGGGGGCCACGACCCCGGAGGTCCTGTGAACGGCGAGGGGAGAGGCGAGACGATGACGATGAACAAGCTCATCATCGATGGCATCGAGGTGGAGGTCGAGCCGGGCGCCACCTTGCTCGACGCGACCGCAAAGGTCGGCGCGAACGTGCCCACCCTATGCAACTCCGACGCGCTCGAGCCGTACGGCGCGTGCCGCATGTGTCTCGTCGAGGTGGAGGGGCAGAACCCCAAGGCGGCGTGTCACACACCCGCCGGCGACGGCATGGTCGTGTCGACAACGTCTGCACGTCTGCAGCGCATCCGGCACAACATCATCGAGATGGTCGTCTCCGACCATCCGCTCGATTGCCTCGGACGCGCGGCCAACAACCGCTGCGAGCTCCAGACCGCGGCGGCCGAGGTGGGCTTCCGCAAGGTCCGCTACGAGGCGCCAGCGACGCATGATCCCGCGCCCGACTTCTCGCATCCGATGATCAAGCTCGACATGGACAAGTGCATCGCCTGCGGGCGCTGCGCGAGGGTCTGCGACGAGGTGCAGGGCAGCTTCATCCTCGCCATGT
>Ga0114933_10001273_pt1 | contig 28325 bp, 10 predicted proteins | sample 4SBtaG_FD_89691 | JGI IMG/M metagenome (GOLD analysis project Ga0114933, IMG submission 89691) | Deep subsurface microbial communities from Kolumbo volcano to uncover new lineages of life (NeLLi) - 4SBTROV12_W25 metaG | ecosystem: Environmental > Aquatic > Marine > Volcanic | place: Kolumbo... | reverse complement strand
AGCTACTACCGCTTTTGTTAGAACTGAGGTGTCTAATCTTGTCGATTCTGCGCCAGCAGCGCTAGATACTCTTAACGAACTGGCTGCTGCCATTGGGGACGACGCAACCTTCTCAACAACAATAACTAACTCTTTAGCAGCTAAAGCACCGTTAGCTAGTCCGACCTTTACTGGAACAGTATCTGCTCCAACTGTTACGCCTGCTACTACTGATGACACACAAGTAGCTACCACGGCGTTCGTTCACGATGTCGCTGCGGCGTCTGGACAGTTCCATATTGAAGACCTAAGAGCGTCTGGCCAACTACTTAAAGTACACAGTGGATCTGGTATAGATATATACGATGCGGTTACGATTACTGCTAACCTGAATAAAGATTATTATCATAAGATACCTTCACCGCTCTTCTCATCTGCGTCTAATATTGCAATTGGTGGACGTTCACAATCATGGACGAGCACTGATTGGGTTACTAACTCAGCTCATATTATTGGTGGCACGAGCCAAGTTTGGGGCTCAGATGCCGCCAGCTACGGTTTCGAAGATTACACTACCGCTTACGGTTACGGATCTATATCCATAGGAGAATACGCTGGCTATCAGGTAAATGTTACAACTGATGCCACTAGGCGTGCAACTCATCGAAGAAATGTGTTAATTGGATACAAAGCTGGTGAAAATTATGCTCATCAGCTCAACGACAGCAACGTAGCCATTGGATCTGCGGCGGGCGGCAATAGATACCTCAGTTACGAAAGTTCCAGCTTTAGCGACAAGCGAATGCTTGGCAACACTTGTATTGGTAGAAGAGCTGGTCATTATCGTGACGTTAGCACGACTTCTCGCCAACCTCAGAGGTACAATGTTTTCATAGGGCATTTGGCAGGTAGTGATATTGATACGGATTACTCCTACCACGGTAGCTATAATATAACTATTGGTGGTTTTCCAGATCCTAGAACTGTGGCCGCTTATGGTCATGGCGTCTCTGAGTCGCACAAAGACCTTGTTAATGCTAACGGTAGTTCCAGCACCAATCATAGCTATAACCTTAATATAGCCAACCTCATAACTGGCGACTGGAATACAACCGGCTCGTATAAGAAAAGAGTCAAGATTGGTGATATTACAGCTGGAACAGTTCAGCCTCAAGGTACTCTTGAGCTACTAGCTGCCGACACCGCCACAACGACTTTCTTCATAGCTAGAGCAGCTTCTCAAGGCCAACCTTTGATGTCTGTGGAAACTGTATCAGCAAACTACAATGACAACCCCACCCAGACCACCAATCAGGTCATCAATAAAGACGGATTTTTGAGGATACCAATATTCCCCGGTAGAGCTGAACTTCAAGCGATTACCGCGTCCGATTATCCGGGAATGGTAGCCATGTACAAATCTGGAAATACTAATAAGCACGTATTTGTTTATTCTGACGGTGTTCGCTGGTGCAAAACACAGCATCACGGCCAGACTAACTTGCCACTTAACTTCTAGCAGACACGCTATGAAAACATTTGGAAATTATTAAATAACTAAACTTTTTTTGGAGAGTAAAAATGAGTTGGGATGTAGCAACATCTGGTTCTTATGCGGATACCGCCTACAGCAATGGTGGCGCTATCACATTCGTAACCAAAACAGGGCGTATTGAAGTCCTAAATCCAGAACTTAATTCCTTCGTCAGCTCCGGCACTTTGTACACTAGGTACGGTGATAGATTTGATGACCCAAGATACTATACAGGTGACTCAGCTAGCTAGGAGTAAGCAATGCCTATTAATGTGCCTCAGAGTGTTTTTGATAAATACTATGATGTAATTGATTCCACATTTACAATATTTGGCGTTACTTGCAAACTAGTTTATATCGAGACTGTAGAGGAAATATCCACTTCATATGATAACTTTCCTACGCATAATTCAATTAATGCGCACAGGAGAGGTGGGGGAAACCCTGCCTACCGTAGAGAAGAGGTGGTGTTAAAAGAGGTCGAAAAGACGGAGGACATTAAATTAAAAGTATATTGGGACAGTAGAGCTTGGATTAAAGTTTCCAACGACATTGTTGTTCCAGATAGCTCAATCCAAACTATATCATATATGACAGATCTTCCTAAGATACTTAGGGCAAAAGAGCTAATAGTTCATAAAGATATAGAGGATTACGGCGAAATAAGATTTAAGAGAACGGGCGAATATTACCCTATGGGTCTTAAACAAAATAGATACGTCGCTTGTTTTTGGGAGCGTGCTTAATGTCAATTAGCATAAAGCTCTTGGATAGCGCTAAAGTAATAGAACAAAGAATTAATGCTCTTTTATCAAAGGAGCTAAACACACTACTTACCGCAAACAAAACTAGATTCAATACTAGAGTAAATGACTTTGTAAAAAGGTGTATACTAGAGCAGCCTGAAATTGCCAGCCTCAAAGCTGGTGGCATAGGTTCTCTAGCTGCTCAAGTTGGAATTAGAGCTGGAGAAGAATCCGGCATTGTAGACGCGATAGTTATGGCGATTGTCAACTCTACAACTGTGAACATAAGAAGATTTGACAGTAAACTAAACGGAAGATTAGATATAAACTTTCAACCAGCAGACTTTGTAAATTTGCTGGCACTACCGCAGGGAATGGTTAATACTGAAAATGGAGACACGTTGAAATGGTTATCTTGGCTACTTAAAGAAGGTGTCAAGCCAATTATTATTGGATATGAATATAAACCTACAGCTGGAGCCGGAAGAAGTAGGGGCGGAGTCATGATAGGAGGCACAGCTTGGAGAATACCTCCACAGTTTGCGGGAACTGAAACAGACAACTTTATTACAAGAGCTTTTTCAGGAAGAGAAAAAGAGATACAAGATTTATTTGGTAAGCTATTAGGAGCATAGGTTAAAAATGGGAGAGTTTGACTTAAAAGGCTTTAATAGAGTAACAGATTATAATCTTAATAATCATATACAAGACAATATAATAGAGTTCTTTGATTGGGCTTTGCTTAACAAAGGAAACTATTTTAATGTGGACTTAGGTGAAACGTCTCCGGGAGGAGACGACTACAGCAGGCTTCGCCTGTCTTCAGATCCTAACTACACAGCAGGACAAGTTTGGGAAGGTTTTAGAGGAAACTGGGTTTGGCAAAGTGGGGTCAATTATAGTACGTCTCCCATTGTGGGAACGGACAACGCTAAACCGGGCATATCTGGTGTTTATGTTGACGACACCTTTTATCCAAGCGACACAGCGGGAGCCTATGCTCACCACGTTGACTATTTTAACGGTCAAGTAGTTTTTGACACGGCAATACCAACGGGTAGTAAAGTTCAGGCTGAGTTTAGCTATAAGTGGATAAATGTGGTGTATGCCAACAGCATCCCTTGGCTGAGAGAAGTACAGTACAGATCACTTGATCTGAACTCTAGTTTTCTTCAGGCAGGAAAAGGAGAGTGGGACACTCCGCCAGAAACTAGGCTGCAGCTACCAGCTATAGCAATAGAGATTGTTCCAAGAAGATCATTTCAGGGATATGCGCTTGGCGGCGGTCAGTGGGTTTATACAGATGTATTATTCCATTGTATTGCTGAAAATGAGATGACTAGAAACGAATTAGTAGATATAGTCTCATTCCAATCGGATAAAAAAATTGGCACTTATGACAGCAATGTAGTTGCAAGAAGTGGCGATTTCCCTATTGATTATAGAGGAACTCCAGTTTCTGGAGCCTTAGCATTCCCTGATCTTGTTAAAAAACACAGGGGATCACATGTAAGGTTTTTAAACCCCTCTGTTCAGGGGATGGACATGATAAATAGCAATATGTACGGTGGAATCGTTAAGATAACCACTGAAGTAATCAACTTAAATATATAATTTTGTGTATAATAAATTAGACAATACTTTCTACTTAGGAGAGAAAAGAAATGGCCGCTAATAATAGAATTTTCTATGCTTGCCAAGCCGTAGCCCTGAAGCCAATGGCGGGCTTAAACGCCCAATACAAGGTTGCTCACGGTGTGCAAAGCGTAGGTATTACAACAAACTTTAATCTAGAACAGGCTTTTGAGCTTGGTCAGATTCAAATTTACGAAAACATCGAAGGTCTTCCAGATGTTGAAGTTACAATGGAAAAGTTGCTTGATGGTTATCCGCTGCTTTACCATTTAGCTTCTCAAAAAGCTGAGTCCGCAGGTCTTGTTGGTAGAAGTAAACCTAGAGCAGACGTTGCACTTGGTATCTACAGCGATGGCCAAGACTCTATCAATGACAACCAAACAAAGCCGTCAACTACGGTTTATATGTCTGGTATGTATGTTAATAGTATCAGCTATACTGTTCCTGTTGATGGAAACGCAAGCGAATCTATAACTATGGTTGGAAACCATAAAGAGTGGATCACATTTGCCAACTCTACTCCAGCTAGTGACCTTAAGACTTTTGACAGCGATGACACAAGTATCACTGGTCAGGCTTTTGGTGCTAACAATGCCGGCGGAACGACAGACTCACCACTGGCGCTCGCAGGTGGATCTGGTGGTGTTCAACGACGTGAAAATGTTAGGCTTGATCGCTCAATTATGCCTTTGAGTTTGCTTGGTAACCTTCACGGTGTTATCAATGCTGGGACGAGTCAAAGTTACTCCAGTACTGGTAACGTTTGGGATAACACTAACAAAGTTCCACTTGTTCACTTGCAGAACTTCTCTGTTAGTACCGACTTTGGTCGTGAAGACATTTTGGAACTTGGCCGTAAAGCTCCTTACCACAGACCAGCTAACTTCCCGATTGAAGTGACAACAGAAATCGAAGCTATGGCTGTTTCTGGTGACTTTATTGGAGCCTATGAGTTTGGTGATCCAGACTTGTTCCAAACAAATTCATCTGGTGACAACACTGCAGAAGAAGGTATTGTTCTTAGACTTAAAGGTGGTTACGTATTCGACTGTGGATTTAATAACAGACTTTCATCTATAAGTTATGGTGGTGGTGACGCTACTGGTGGTAACGCTACTATTAGTTACAGTTACACCAACTTTAACGAGTTGACTGTTCTTCACAGTGGTGACCCAGCTTTAGCCTCGAAGGGTGGTACTTTGAACTACTCACCAAGCCAGAGTGGTATTCTCCACACCGCTTAATGAACGGCTAAGTTTGGAATTCAATTTTGGAACTGCGGCGCCTTTTGCGATAGCTATTTAGGACAGCGAGTGTCTGGCGCAGCTTAGGAAGGAAACAATTTTATGTACAATACTCCCGTCATGAGGTCTCGGTATGAAACAGCATGAGCGGGAGTTTTTTGTTGCTAGGATAAGAAGTGGAATAACTCCCATATCAAATAGTTCGCATACTGTATATGTACACACTCCAAACATGCTTCAAAACTTAGAGGCTAACAGGCTCTCTATCAAGGCCTACAATCAAGCAGAAGATGAAGGTTTGATGTGCGAAGAGGAGATGAACGAGTGGATGATAGATCACGGGCTTTGGTCTGAGGAAGAAGAAGAGGCAATGAAAGGCATAGAGGAGGATATAAAAACACTAAGGAAAGAAATTTACATAAACAGAGATAATGATAGAATGAGAGAGACTATCAGGCGTTACATTAGGGCGGCTGAAAAAGGTTACGCTAAGATAGCTAACAAAAAGTCGGAATACTCTCAGAATACATGTGAAGGCATAGCTATATCTGCTAAGTATAAATTCATTATAGAAAAATGTTGTACGGATGAAGATGGTAATCCGTATGATTTTTCCGACATGTCTGTAGACTTTGTATCTATGCAGTATCAATCTTCTACGTTGTCTGAAAAACAATTGAGGGAAATAGCCAGAGAAGAACCTTGGAGATCAACTTGGTCTGTCTATGGCAAGGCTGAGAATCTTCTATTTAATAATAAAGATAGAGAACTTTCGCAAGACCAAAAGAGCATTTTAGTGTGGTCAACTATGTATGACAACATACAAGAACATCTAGAATGTCCTTCAGAAGAAGTTATAAAAGATGATGATGTATTAGATGGTTGGTTTATAATACAGAGAGAAAAACGAGAGCAAGAAAAACTAGAGGCGGAAATGAGTGGAGAACTTACAAACAATAAGATCAGAGACTCACATGAAGTTTATATGATGGCTGACAACGACAAGCGTAAAGAGAAGATAGAGAAGATGAATGACACCACGGCAGCCATGTTTAAGAAACAAAGGGAAGCTTTGGTAGAAGCAAGAGGCACCGCACAGCAAGGCGAATTCTTTGACGAAAAGATAGGCATCAGGGCTCAACAGGGTCAGATGTATAAGAATAAATTTAGGAAATAGGAGAATGAGATATGGAGGATCATTTTGATACTTTAAACGAAAAATCTGACTACAAACAACAAAGGCAGGATCAGTACAAGGTTGACTCAAAAGATAGACTTTCAAAGATCCTTAAAAAGAAAATAGAGACGACCATGATTGGGGCTCTAAGTAGCATAGAAGAACATTTAGGTTTTCTATGGAGTCACAGAGATAACGAATCTCTAACAGAAGATCAAGTTTATATGAAAGATCTATACCAAAAGATTAGATCGGAAATATTGGATAAGGGTAATACTCAGGCCAGAAATGTTGATGCTGAATTGTCGCAGTATGATGTCAAGTGGCTTAAATATACTATTAAAATGCCTGTCATTAAAAAAGACAGCTAAGGAGGATTAAAGATGGCAAAAGAACGAGAAAGAACTGTAGAAGTAACTTTGGAAGATGGCACTAAGCAAACTATTGTTGTTAGAAAGCCAACGAATAGAGTAAATACTGACGCTCAACGCATCGCCGCTAAGGTGTGGACTGACTGCCTTAGAGATGGAATCATGACCAAAAAAGAACTTAATGTTATCATGAAAGCCAATGGGATGTGGGACAAAGCAAAAGAAAAAGAGCAGGAAGATATAGTTCAAACCCTGCAGGATTTAGAAAAAGAACTGTATCTTGGCAAAAAAGGTTCAAAGATGAAAGTCAGCAGAGCCAAAGAAATTGCTTTTGAGATGAGAATCAAGAGGGTTGAGCTAAGAAACCTCTTGGCAGAAAAGATAGAGCTAGAGGGAAATACTGCAGAATCGCTGTCAGATAATGCTAAGTTTGATTATTTAGTCGCAAATTGTACCTTCTATGAGAACGGGAAAAATGTGTATAATTCTCTTGAAGAATACAATAACAAGAGTGAAGATCCTGTAGCTTTTACTGCAGCTGCCACTTTGGCAGAGTTAATGTATGCCTTGGACAAGAACTACGAAGAGAAATTGCCTGAAAATCAATTCCTTATTAGGGCAAATCTTGTTGATGAAGATTTATCTTTAGTTGACAAAGATGGCAATAAGGTAGATTCAAAGGGTAATAGAATTAATGATCTTGGCCAGTATATAGACGAAGACGGTGGCAGAGTAGATGTCAATGGTAACCCGCTTGACGAAGAGGGTAATTATATACCTCAATTGACTTATACACACGAAAATGGAAGAGCTGTTAAACTGTCTTGTCCTGACAATGAGCAGGAGGAATCTTCAACTGTAGAAGAACCTGAAGAAACTGAAAAAGAAAAAGCAGAAGACAATACGGAAAGTTAAAGAAGATAGTGTAGTCGCTAAGAAAGATTAATATGTCAAAATTTGTACTGACTGCACAACTACAGTTACAAGCGCCAACTAACGTTGCGCAAGTAGCAAAACAAATCCAAAATCAGCTATCGAATGTAAGCGTAAATATTCAAGCTAAAGGTGCGGCTCAAACTACCCGCCAAGTACAGAACTTCACAAAGGCTGTACAGCAGGCAGATTCAGCCGCCTTTAAGCTTGGAAAAACCTTTACTACGTCGCTGAAGAGATTTGCTGCGTTTTCTGTAGCCACGAGAGCCGTGAGTTTATTCACTCAGGGTATAGGTGGCGCTTTGGATGAAGCCATCAAATTTGAGCGTGAACTTATTAAAGTTGCTCAAGTGACTGGCAAAACTGTTGCTCAGCTGTCTGGTTTAACGAATGAGATAAAAAAGCTCTCTACTAATCTTGGCGTATCTTCTTCTGAATTGCTTAATGTCAGTAGAGCTCTATCTCAAGCAGGCTTCTCCGCTAGGGAAACAAAAGTAGCTCTTGACGCTCTTGCAAAATCTAGCTTGGCTCCTACGTTTGAAGATATGGCAAAAACCGCTGAAGGCGCTATTGCTATATTTAATCAGTTTGGCAAAGGAGCTGCCGCCCTTGAGGGGCAACTTGGTGCTATCAATGCTGTTGCAGGTCAGTTTGCTGTTGAAGCGGGTGACTTGATCTCTGTTATTCGCCGTACTGGTGGTGTCTTTAAGGCTGCCGGTGGTGATCTAAATGAACTTATAGCTCTCTTTACCTCTGTTCGTGCCACAACTCGTGAATCTGCCGAGTCAATCGCAACAGGTCTTAGAACAATCTTCACTCGTATTCAAAGACCTAGAACAATTAAATTCCTAGAAGGTTTAGGTGTTTCTTTAACAGACCTAGAAGGTAAGTTCGTTGGCCCGTTCGAGGCTATAAAAAGATTGAGCGAAGCTTTAGGAAATTTAGAGGCTGGTGACTTAAGATTTGTTAGAATCGCTGAAGAGCTTGGTGGTTTTAGGCAAATTGGTAAAGTTATTCCGCTCTTGAATCAATTTGGTGTAGCTCAAGAGGCTTATAACACAGCATTAGGTGGCGCTAACTCTTTAACTCAAGATGCTGAAACAGCGCAGCAGTCGTTAGCCGTTCAATTGCAAAAACTAAGAGAGCAGTGGCTAGCGACAGTTAGATCCGTTACGGAAAGTACCGGGTTTAAAATTGCTGTTGAGGCTGCGATGTCTCTGGCTTCAGCCGTCTTAAACATAGCTGACGCTCTTAAAAGTGTTCTTCCTTTGCTTGCCGCTTTTGGCGCATTCAAAATAGCGAAGGGGATGGGAGGGTTCTTAGCTGGCGCTAAAGCTGGAGCTGGAGCTGCAGTTCCTAAGTTTGCATCTGGTGGTTTAGTACCGGGCAGCGGAAGCAGAGACACCGTGCCCGCTATGCTTACTCCCGGAGAGTTTGTTATAAGAAAATCTAGCGTGCAAAAAATGGGCGCTAAGAATCTTCAGAATATTAATGCCAAGGGTTATGCTAAAGGCGGCCCTGTTATCACTTTAAAGGATAATGTTGTCGGAGGGTTTTTCCTAGAACCTGAATCGGGGACTGATAGAGATGGTAGCGTTACTTCTTATACGCCCGCAAAGAAAGGTTCAATTCTTAAAAACGGCGCTGCAATACAAGCCCTCCGAGACATAGGCGGTATAAAAGCTCCACAATTAAAAACAAGCAAAGTTGCTTCGTTAGGCAATCTAGATCCCAAAAAACAGCACGAGTTACTCCCCGGATATACTATTAGCCAAGGGCAAGCAAAGAGGCTTAAAACTAAATCAGTCCAAAAAAACCAGAGACTTGTTTATTCCCCGAGCCACCCAAAAAATCCGGGACAAATAAATGAAGACGTTTTAAAACAATACGCAAAAGCAAATAACGTATCCCTAGCAGAAGCTAAAACTCAATTACAGGCTAGAATAAATAAGCTGGATATGCAAGCTAGCGAGGAGATTCAAGAGCTCCCTGTTACTATTAGCGCAGCTATGAAGGGTATGATTTTGGGTTCTGGGGACTCTGAAGTGTCTGCAAGCGTTGCCAAAACAATAAAGAAGAGTGCGTCGGACGGCTTAAGACAAGCTATTAGCGATACTATGGCGGATAGCGTGGTACAGGGGCTCTCTGGCGATGGCCCATTATCTGTAGACACTGCTGCGGCCAAGGAAGCTATAGAAAAAAATCTTTTAGCTACCGATAGTGACGCAGTTGCTTCAGTCGCTGGTTTTGTTCAAGAAGGTTTAATTAACAATATAACTGGCGCTCCTGTTGGAGGAGGTCAAACGCCTTTTGATTTTCCAAATATAGACGAAGCGGCTAGAACACGATTAGAACTTCTATATGGACAAGTTGCAGCTGGAGTCAAAGCGGCAGATGCAAAACCAAAAGCTGATTCTAAAAACTACAAAGCGATAGCTGATAAGTTTGCCTCGTCACTGAACAAGAAGGGGTGGGAAAGATTTGCGGACAAAGAGTTTATTAAAAAGGTGGATTCGACAAAGAAATTTGCCAAAGGCGGGCCAGCTCCATCTGACACCGTACCTGCTATGCTCACGCCGGGCGAGTTCGTCATCAGTAAGAAAGCCGCTCAGTCAATTGGGCCAGCAAACTTAGATCGCATGAACAAGAAGGGCGTTCAGGGGTTTGCTAAAGGTGGGCCAGTTGGAAGAGTGCAGAAGTTTGCTCTAGGCGGTGGTGCCGGTAAAGGAATGGGAATGTTCATGGCTTTATCAGCAGTGCTTCCGGCGGTTCAGGCTGGATTTGAGGGTATTGCTGGAGAGTCTCAAGAAGTTGAAGAAGGTTTTACCGCGCTTAAATTTGGCATGAACGCTGGAATGGCTACATTTGCAATTTTGTTTGCTGCGCTCGCAATGATAAAAAGTAACTTTGACAAAGTGAAAAAAGGCCTTGAGGGTGTCGAAAAAAGCTCCGATGGTGTGACCAGCGCAGAAGCGGGATTAAACGCGACCGCTGAAGAAGCAACGAAATCGGTAGCAGCATTAAATGCGGCGGCTGATACGGCAGCCAACAACCTAAAAGAAACTGAGGCAGGTGAACTCGAAGTTGATGCGAGCTCTATATCTGTAGCTTCTATAGACAATTTCAACCTTCAAAATGAGCTAACAATACAAGCTCAAAACGTTGTTTTGCATGGTGACAAAGTTAGTGACATGGGTGGGGCTGATGCCGCCAGCGCCAGTGCACCTGTTTCTGACCCAGCGATAGAGAATGAAATAAAATCAAAAGAAAGATCAACAAGTATAAGAAAAGGCAAGATTGATAAAATAGGAACAGCACGGACAAGAGATGAAAGTACTGAATATGGACAATCTAACCTCCGAACTGATGCTATAAAGGAAAAGATAAAAGAGCAGGAAGATAGGCTAAAACCAACAACAGGGCCGGGAGGTGAGGAATTAGTACCAACCGCTCAAGTTGAGGGAGACGCCAAGGGCAATATACAAGTTCTTAAAAAGCAACTAGAAGCAGAAGTTGAGGTGCGTCGCAAACTAAAAGACAAAGTAGCCGAACATAATAAAGTTATCGCAGAGAATGAAACAAGGGTTGAAGAGCTAACAGCGGCTCAAGCGGAAGCGGCACAAACTACTCAAAACGCTGCAAAAACTACCACTGGCGGAGGCGGCGGAGGCGGTGGAGGTAGACCCCCACGAGGTGCTGTTGGTGTCTCATTTAAAGGCATGGATAACTCTGGGGCTGGCATGATGCAAAAAGCAGATGCACTTGGCCAAGCCTTAATGAAGCTAGGAGCAACGGCTGAGCAATCCAACAAGCTTCAGGGTAGGTTTGCCAACGCTTTGGCTGGCGGGGCAACCAATGCAGAAGCTTTAAATGCCGCGCTCCACGACGTTTCAGTAGACGGCGTCCCTCTGGTGGTCACCGACCTAAAAGATCTGGCCGAAGCAGCTCAAGGCGCCGCACAGGCCACTAGTGATGCTGCGGATGGGGATCTCACCCTCGCTCCCTTGGATGACGCCGCAGTGAATCGAAATGTCGCAGGAACCAATCCAGACCTTCTCCCTATTCTTGATAATGCTCCAAAGGTGCTTTCTGCAGATGAAACGGAACTATCCGCAAGACAGCAGAGAGTAGAACAACTTAATCTTGACAAGATCAGATTGACAGGCCCCTCTGCACTCGGGGCAGGAGGCGTGTCAGAGGGTGACAAAGAAAGATATCAAGAGTTTAGAAAAAGGCGGAAGAAACGTGAAAAAATTGCTAGCCGATATGTAAGGGGAGATGATGGAGGCAGACGTGCACGAGTCACGGAAATGAAGAAAACTGAAAAAGAGATGGCGAGACGGATAAAGGCAAGCGCGAAAGGAATTAAGAGGGTAAATAAACAAAGAAAGAAAGAAGAAAAAGCAATAGCCAAACTACAGAAAAAGATTAATTCTTCTGCCAACGGTATAGAGAAGGAAAGCAAGGGCATCGTAGCCGCCATTAAGGGGTTGGGTAAAAAAATCAGAGAAAGTAAATTTGGCCAAAGTAGGACGGGCAAATTTTTAACGGGTGGTTTTACTAATCCGGGCCGCACATTGAAGAACATAGGAGGTATGATTCCGGGTCTAGGCGGTGCTGCGGTCGGGCTGATGTCTGCAGCTCAAAACTATCAAAGCCAGCAGTTTGACAAAGCAGTAGAATCGGGCGATCCAGCAGACCTGATCACAGCTAGAGGTATGGTTGAAGGCAATGTTAACATGGAGATGGCAACAGGCAGGCTTAGTGACACGCTTGCTGGAGCGGCGGCTGGTGCGGCAGCTGGTTCTTTCTTTGGCCCCATAGGTATGGCAATAGGTGGAGCTATTGGTGGAGCTGGCGGATTCTTCAAAGATGAAATAATGTCAGCCTTGGGTATAGGGCCATCTAGAGAAGAAAAACGACAAAAGAAAATAAACGAGAAAAATGCTAGGATAGCTGAAACAAATCTAGATAAAAATATTCTACCTTCTCTTAAGAAGAGTATGGAGAAGTTCCAGAGCACCGGATCGGAGCAGCAGTTTGATAGTATTATTAAAGACTTTGATAGCGCAAGGGAAGAAATTAAAACAATAGCAAAGTCAGACAAAGGAAGAGCTGAAGAAAGAGAGAAACAACTAGAAGGGCAAGCTAAAGTTCTTGCTGGAACTATCGGGTCTACCGCGTCAGGTCAGGCCGAACTCAACAAGAGAATATTAGAATTAAGTAAGAAATTCCCAGAGCTGGCAGAAGAATTAGAAAACACAGCTAAGACCGCGTTTATATTAGCCGAAGCAAACAGAGCTCAAATTAAACTACAGGCTGATATATTGAAGGTAAGTTCGGTGTTCAGGGCCGCAAGTTTAGGGGTTGGCAATTTCCTAGATAGCTTACAGACGGGCGCTAACACTTGGAACGCGACCGTAAACACACTGAAAGAAGCCCAGCAGAATATTGCCTTGGGTGAGAACGCCGGCGCAGCAGTCCAAGAAGCTAGAGATAGAGTTAGAGATCAATTTAAAGCAGCTGGAGCCGGAGATAGCGAAGCAGCACAGGCTGCCGATAGACAGTTTGATTTATTAGAGCAGGCTTCAAACTTCTCATCAAGCCTTCCTACCGTTCTTAAAAATACCACATTCGAGAGAAAAGCTACCGATGAAGCTGCTAAGACCCAAATAAAAGAATCACTTTTAGCTGCCGCTGGAGTTGATGAAAATAGCGAGCTTGGTGCAGTTATAGCCGGTAGAGTTGAGAAGTTAGCTCCTGAACAATTGGCAGCCATTAGAAGCGGCGATCTTGACCTTTCTGAAGTATTCTCTGACCTACAGGGGCAAGTCGCCAAACTTGGAAGTGGTGCACTTGCTGCCGCCGAAGCGCTGCAAGCTCACGAAAATACAATAATAAAACTCACTGCTGCAAGAATCAAAGCAGAGCAGAACTTAATTGCCACACAAAAACAGGCTGTTGATTTACAATTAGAAGCTGCACAAATAGCCGCTAAATTTGGCGGAGCATCTGTAACTGCGGAACAAAGAAGAAATGCTGCGATAGAGAAGTTTAACCTCACAGCCGGCAGGGTTGGTGCGGGAGCATTAACAACTGGAACTGGCGCAGATATAAGAAGTGCCAGTGGCAATCTGACAGGTCAGTTTGCAGCCTTAGAAATGAGAGCGAATAGACCCGGAGGATTCGCTGGAGCTGAAGGTCTAGATGCAGATAAAAGAAGCGAAATACTTAGAGCGCAGGGAGAATTGGTTAATGTTACTAAAGCACTTATTGAAGCAGACAAACAAGAGCTTGACATAATTAAGAAGAAGAACGCGCTAGAAAAAGAATCGCTTGACAAACTCATAGGTGGAGACACTGCGGGCTTCGTTCAAGGCATGGCCGCTAATGCAGCTACTTCGCTCATAGCTTCTGGCGACGCTTCTGGCCTTAGTGGTGATGTTCTTTCTCAGGCACTACAAAACATAAGAAAACAGAGAGAAGCCGGCGTAACGGACATAGACGGTATTGATATAAGAACTGTCGAGCAGCGTGCCGCACAGGCAGCACTTGCCGCCAGAGGCGTTACAGACCCAAGAGCCGCAGCAATGGTCGCTGGCCAAACTAGAGAAGAAGAAGAGATAGAGGCTAGAATCAGAGAGCGCGCTGGCGCACTTGGCGCTATTGGCGAGAACATGGTTGACATGGCTCAAATGCAAGTGCAGACGGCTCAAATGACTATTCAGCAGGCAAATATTAAATTCCGAGAAGGTTTAAATGAGGCATCAAACAACATAGAAGGCGGCGCGATGGCGCTTGCCAGAGGCGGTATGGTATATGCAAGCAGGGGTATGTTTGTTCCTAGAGGAACTGACACTGTTCCAGCTATGCTTACTCCGGGTGAGTTCGTTGTCAATAGAGCTTCTGTCAATAGAGGAAACAACCTGCAAATACTCAGAGCAATCAATAATGGAAATCAAGCTGCTGCTCCAGCGGCTGGAAGTGCAGCTACCATGAATCAGGGCGGTCAAGTAGGCTACTACAATAACGGCGGATTAGCAGCGGGAGGTATGGACGCATCTATACTTGAAGGACTCAATGCGTTTAACACTGCATTTGCTCAAAATATATCCAACCTACAAAACACAAGATTCCAAATCAAACTTGACACAACAAACGTAGTTGTCACGTTAAATGGTGGAAGCTTCCTGAACAGCATGAAAGAGGAAGTCAAGTCTGAACTGCTTGCTGAAGTAGGAAATCAAATATCGAACCTCAAGTTTAATAATGCAGGTGAGGCAAAAGTAAGCAATAAAGTATTAGACCAATAGGATAAAATAAATGTCAGATTGCTTTGTATGTACTAGAAGGATCTCTACATCTCCGTCAGGCGTTGGTGAAATTAAACCACGCGCTACGGCGGTTGCTGCGCTACATGTAAAAAAGATGACTTCTTCACCAACTCTCAAAGTCACTATGATAAGAGAGCGTAACGTAAAGTCAAAAGTTGAACCTTTTGCTCTTCTTCATTCAAAGCATATATACGGCGATTCTATTCTTGCTGCACTTTCTGATGTGGCGACCCCTCCAAGGATCGCAGCAGATATAAATCTGGCGGGCACTTGGGAGACATCGCACATTACAGATGTTCTTGAGGGCGTTGATGATTGGGATAATAATTTCAGGATTGGACGAGCTCAGTCTGCAGTCTTTGGCGCTGGCGAAATAAAGCCGGGCATGACGATGAACGCAAATCCACTTATGCACTTAGTAGGAAGTGGAGTATTAAGACAAACGTATGCTGACAAGTTTGCTGGCTCTTTTAATGATTTTACATGTGTGCAAAAACTATATCCAAGTGGAGACGTGTACACAACAGAGTTTGTAAACCAAAACACAAAACATGATAATCTATATCAAAGCATAGATGAAGGTATATTTACTGGTAAGTATCATGTTCATGGCGATATCAGTGACAGATATAGTGATGATAGACTAGAGTTTATAACTCCCTCATCAATACATACAGATAATACTGCTAGATATACTTGTGATATTACGGCGCCGTCTATAATTGCCAAAGAGAGTAGATTGTTCTTCAGGATGGCTGCGCCAAGATCCAACTGGGACGGAAACGGCGCAAACTTTAGAAGCGAAGTCGCTCACGAGTTTTCTATCATAAACATAGAATGGAAAGACCCTCTTGGCGATGTTGTCGTTCGCTATGAAGACATAACCATGCGCGGAGACGCAGACTATGATAACAGAAAATATCGCAACTTTGGTACATACGGAACAAAGCCAGAGATAAATAACTTCCTTAAATACCAATGGCAATCTGGATATCCACTACTTGGCCCAGACACTGGGTATACACTAACATTCCAAGTTTCTGGAAGATCTTTAGATGATCCATTTGATCAAGGTTTTGATTTTGGATTTGAAGAAAATACAGACGTTGTAGACTCTGTTGCTGGCAGTGACGACTATCTAGCTATAGACGGAGCGCCTTTAGCTACTCAAAACCAAAGCATGGGGCTGAATCCAACTAACGCAGTAAGAATATCTGCAATAGAAATCTGCAATAGTGGTGGATTAGTTGGACTTGGAAAAGAACACTATATGCCCTTCTATATGCAGGTTAGACCTAGCGGAGATTCCCTAGAGCGCAGAGCTATGCCTGCTAAGATATTGCAATGGGATCACAACTCTGGCATTTACCCAGTGGCCAGTAGCGTCTGGAACTCACCCAATGGCTTGTTTGACAACACAACCGCTTCCGGCGCAACTAATTTGTTACACAGTCTAAACTACCTGAATGATGATTACTATATAAATTTACGCAGACTAGACTCTCCATACAGAGCAGACTCTGGTCGCTTAGCGATGAAGTTTACGCTAGACAATTTGGACTTGCCAGTCAAGAGAGGTCAGTTTGGGTTTGGTCACGCAAAGTCAGCTTTTGACGTTGGAGACAGAAAAGAGTTAGACACATTCTTTATACCAAACAGAGCCACGCTAAGAGTAAGAGCAAGAAAAGAAAGCTCAGATATAAGAGACTACTCTTTTGATGTTGTTGGGTGGACTGACGACAGGCTGCTAAATATTAGTAGCCCCACTGGAGGTTTCCTACAAAGCACTGGCGGAACGGGCGACTATATAACAACTTCTGGCTATGAAGGCCCAGACTTAACGCTGGCTGGAGAATCTCTATCTTCATTGGAAGGTTTTTCAAGTGGTAATACTCCTAACAATGCAGGATATGACCATTATAGATTGTCCACAACTCCAGTCGTTACTGGTACAACTTTCTCTTGGTACGAAATAGATCTAAACATATTTGAAGACACGGTAACTCTTGGACAGTCAAAGCAGTACGATCAGAGTCCTAATTTTGAAAGTGTGTATCTAGATCTTTATCCGTTGCCAAGCGGTGCTCAAATATCACACATAGAGCTTTGTCTAAAATATAGTCCGTCAAACGGATTGAACATGATGTCGCTTGGTGGAGATATTGGACTCATAGATGGTAGTAGAGCAGAAGGCAGATTGCACCCCACTACCAGACAATCAACAGACTCTATTATAAATGCAGGCACAACATACAACCCACTGTCAACAATAGAAAGCATACCACACGCATTTACAACCCCAAGCTCTATTAAGTCTAATTATTCTAGAAGATGGAGAGGCGTCAAGTCCATTGTAAATGGCCCATTCGATCCAGACATGTTTGCATTTGGATTTGAAAACCCAACGCTAGATCATCCATTTATGTCTGGCTTGTATAATCTTACAAATTATAATGGGACTACAATATATCCAGAGAATGTTGGAAAAAATCTACATGCAGATAACGGTACTTTGACAACTACATTCTCGGAACCTATATATAAGAACGTTGGTTGGAGATTCAAAACACAAAACATATTTGACTACCAAAAGCCCGGATGGTCTAGTGATTATAAAACAACTGACTGGACTGCTCTTTCCGATGGCGGCTCAAACTTCAATTCACATGAACTATATGGTAAAATAGCAGATGCATTTGATTCTGTTGTCAGAGTTAGCGGCGCAAACTCTTATATTACATTAGGCAACGGTCAAGCATCAAACTTTGCGGCGTATGCTAGAATTACTCCTGACATTTCAATCACTGGCGTAGACTATAATTTATACAACTCTGGATGCGTACTTTCTAAGTGGGACAACGGCAAAGAGCTTGAGTTTGCAATAGGCTATGAAAATGGATATTTAACTGGATTTGCTAGAGCGATTGATGGATCTATAATAAAAGTTACGGACACCGCACTTTACAACACATACCAATACCCTGTTTCTGTATTGCTTACATACAATGCTGACAACAAATTAAGATTATATACTGATAACGAACTTGAAAATTCTTGGACTGCCTTAAGGGCCACATCTACGGCATTTACTGCCGCAACCGGCGATAGCTATATAACTGTTGGTCATTCTCATGGGTCTGGTGTTGGCATAAACGCATTTATAAGCGAGTTTGGGATATCCAATAGCGGTAACATTGTCGAGTCATTACCAGACGCAACCAAGAAAGAGATAACAGCAGAACAATTCCTAGAAAACACAAGAGTTAAATTCTGGGACACAACAGATACTTATACAGATGATTCTTATAAGCTATGGGATAGAATAAACGAAAGAACTTCTGACTGGGACTTAGGTGCGTTTAGCTACTGCGCCTTCAATCAGGCATTTGACTGGTGGACTAAGAGGCCAACCAAAGACTATGTAACATTCGATCTTAAGCACGCTGGCAGTGGATACTACCCATATGCTAATATAGATATGCCAACAACTGTAGATAGCGGTGTCGCATATCATACTCAAATAGAAAATGATTTCTTAAGATTTAACTTAAGTGACGCTGCTAGCAATTTATATGCAGTTGCCCCAAGAATACAAAAGTCTCTACCAAAAGGCTACGACTTCTCTGAAAGAGCTATGGTCGTTGAGTCTGTTGTGCAGCACCAGTCAGACAGAGATATAACTTGGCCAGACGGTAGCAACGGGCCAAAATTAATCGTCAGTCTTTATACCAAGAATCAAGAACCTGATAGCTATCCAACTACAAACTACGGTCTTGTAAATAGAGCTATACATTACCTAGAATCAGGGTGTATACACAGGATTGATAGTAAGTTTGATTTCAACAACTATGTGGATGATACAGAACAGTGGGCCTTGTTCCCTCACGAAAAGAGATTGACAGAGTTCAATCACAAGTATTTCTCTAAAGATATAGACAAGATGTTCTTGCAGTATGACTTGTCATATCCTTCTGGCGAATCTTTTGAAGCTAGGTTAGATTTACATACAGCGCATGTGAAGTTAGATAATGCTTATGTAAATCCAGTCAAGATGTCTGGAGACCCGCTGCTCTATACAAGCGGTGAATTCAGACCTAGATCAGAAATGTCACTTTTCGCAGAGGCCAGATCTGGCATAACTTCTAGCGGTCTTGACTCGTTTGGCAACTTCTACGGAGGCCCAACGCTTGTCACAGCCGGCCCAACCCGTGTAACTTCTTCTGGCTTAGATTCTTTTGGGACATTCTATGGCGGGCCAACCTTAGTCGCTTCTGGTGGCTCTTACGAAAGCACAACATTGAGTCTGTACGCCAAGAATTCAGAGTTTGTGGATTCTTCTGGAGTAGACTCGTTTGGTCAGTTCTATGGTGGCCCAACTATATATACCACTGGCGGGCCATCAATAGCCACGGGCAAACTAGAGCTGTTTGTAGGAAACTACGACACTTCTGTTACTTCTGGAAATCAAATCACAATGACCACTTACGGCGGTCAAGACGGACATGGAGATTTCATTCAGTCTTCTATGAGAATGTCTGTTAAGACATTTGACGAACCGGCACAGGCGATTCAGTCTAGTGGCTCATTCTCGCTTCTGGCTCTAGGTGGGGTAGGTGATTCAGTCCTGTCTGCTAGCGGTTCAGAAATGAACCTGTATTTGCTTGGTACAAGTCAACCTAGCTCAAAGCTACCTCTGTATCTGAACAACTTCGTTACAGAAACTGAGCAGACCGCTTCAGTTGATATGTATGTATTTAATAGTAAGTATACGTTTGGAAGACCAACATTCTTATGGAATGGCAATAACTTTGGTAGCCCGATTGATGTTGATGACAACACTAATGGGACATTATTCGCTAAAGCAGATAATGATGAGATACGAGGCGTCGATACTACATGCTTCGGAGATTGCACCCCTACCGGCTGTCAAGAAACCTCTGTAGTAACACACGATACCACATGGTTTGAGTCGGAATGCGTAGAAGGCGGTATTATTAGGCCAAAGGCTACATACACAAATCAAGAGTACAGTTATAGCGGTGAGTATTATGGACTGAGGAAATTTACTGGCCTAGAACCAAATCATGTCTTTGATATTACAATTAGCGGCGTTACCGGAAATCAAAAATCACTTGTTCCACCTAGAGAGTTTGAAGAGTGGGAATACGGAACCAATGAAGATGTGGCATACTCAGGGTTTAAGCTGATTGGGGACTACCCATTTGCCGAATCTGGAAGAAAAGATGGAGTGAATGACAATTACGGAGCATCTGTAGATATCAAGGGCGACTTGATGATTGTTGGATCTCCGCATCACAAATACGACCAACACGGTAGTGGAGTCCTAGAAAATGCTGGCGCAGTATTTACATATAGAAGAAAGTCAATTCTCAATAGTGGACAGAAGTATTTCTGGGACTTAGAGGAAAAAGTAGTGCTGCCTTCTGGCTTCAGAGATGACAGCTATACTGAGGGTGAAGCCTTGTCTTTGTTCCCCGGCTTAGATCCAATACCAACACGCAACTGGAACGTGGGGCAAGAGGGCCGAGAACTTGGAACGTCTGTGGCCGTTGCCTCTAGTGGCTCCAAAGAGGTTATGGTAGTTGGAGCACCAAAAGCAGCGTTCTCAAGAGATTTTGATTCCGACGTTTCTACTACAGAAGTAAATGCAGCGATCATGGTTGTGACAGATGAGTTCAAGTGGAGTGAAACTAGACTTGAGGTTATCACAGACCTTATAAGAAAGTACAACCTACTATTCAAGTACTACGCATCGCATCCAGCTAGATTAAATGTTAAGGTTATTGTATGCGAAGCGCCTCCCCACAAGCCCACAATAGACAAGCCCGGATTCATATATCATCAGCAGATAGATCGAAACGGCATCGGCGGAGCTACATCATCAACTATATTACAAAGCCTCAAAGACGGCTTTAATGGTGCGTTCCCATTGGATGCAAGCAAGAGACTGAACAACCTTCCGCCTTTACTTGGTATTTATGTAGATCCAACCCCTTCGTTTGGTAGAGAAAGCGTGGAGCCAGCAATAGATGACTTTAAAGATTACTACTATACGTACACGCTAGCTAACGGCGTTACAGATAGAGATGGTAACGCATCTGCCGGTTACATATACGAAAAGTTCTTTGACGCTGACAAAGATGAGAATCCAGAAGACTGGATCGACCTTAGCAAAACAACCCTTGAAGATATACTAGATACTGGAAGGTTAATAGAAGATAACGCCCTTAGATTCATAACTAATGAAGTAGGAATTGATCACGTAAATACAGATCTAGAAAGGTTCAACAATGTTCCACCTAGTGGCGGTAGAGCTTATGTATTTGAAAAAGAAAGCGGAATCTGGACGATGGTTCAGGAAATCAAGCCTTCCTATGAAAGCCAATACAAAGAAAACGCAAGATTTGGCTGGTCTGTCGCTATAAGTGATAACTCCGAAGTTATAACTATTGGATCTCCATATAGCCAGAACTCATGTCTAGTTTATGAAGAAAAAGCCGGATATAAAAAAGAGTTGCACGGTTCTGTTCTTAAGTGGCTAGAGGCCAATAATAAAACTACAGAAATAGCAAACTACAGGTCTTATGTCCAAGACTTTGGCTCTGATTTGGGTAGAGAGCGCGCCTATTTAGAGCTGAGCGCGGCAGATAGGGCCAAATTAAGAGAAGACCAAGGTATTCAGCAATACAGAGCTATATACAAGTATGGCTATGAAGATATTGGATATACTGGAACTTGGAGATTCCTAGCAGACATGGGTGCTATTCCAACTTCTAGACTTGGCTGGAGTACAACTGTAAACGAGGACGGCAGCTTGGTAGCTTTTGGAGCTCCTACTGACAGCTTAAATGAATTTGAAGATACTAATGCATACTTCAGAAAAGAGGGGCTGTATGGGTATGATGGAGATCCACCTGTAGACCACGAAAGACTAGACGGATGGTCAACATCAACATATGCCGGAGCAGTCAGGGTATTCAACTCCAGAAAATATCATCCTCACTCTGGCGTTGTAGAATACTTTAAGTTTGGCAATCTAGATATGAACTATCACTATCAAGATAGAAACGCCGGAATGTATGACACCCTAAGCGAGATGTTTGATGAGAGAACATTTACTAGAACACAATTTTCTGATCTAGAAATACCTAGAGATGCAGGTTTGGCATTTATTATTACTCCAGAGGTAGATGCAGCTTCTGATGAGATTATGCAGAATATCAAAGACTGGCTATCACTTGGTGACAGGACTTTAGTGCTTGTTGGTAATGACCCAGTATATGAAGAAAATGGACTATACAAAGAGTCCAACGATGTCATAAACAAGATCTTAGACGGTCTTGGCTCAAAGATGAGAATACATGCAGCTAAAACAAGAGAAGAGGCTGTAAACTACTGTGCTGAAGAGTCTAAGCCAAATGTGATAAAATCAAGAACAACCGTTTACATGAGACAGACGGACGCAACAGCTTCTTCTATGTTTGCTAGTGGTGTTGGCGATATTAGAATTCATATACCAGAGTGGGATGAGTTGCCTGCAATCAGACAAAATGGGGCATATGATACAGACAAAGACGATATAAATAAATTTAATCTTTTGCCTATGGTTCACAATGGAGACCTAAGAGCGAACAAAAAGATCGAGTGTTTAACACCTTGCGAAAAACCTAAACGTGTGTTCGAGCATATTAACTGGGGCTTCCACTTTGGTAATGGAACTGTAAATTGTTGCCCAGATATACCTCAGCAAGTAGTTGGCAACGGTCTTGGCAAATCTAATACGGAGCCTAGACCTTTGTTATCTGCCGCCGAGTGGATTCCAGAAAAAACTATTGTGTTCCCAGAAGTCGTTGAGAAACGAAGAGTGGCGATCACTGAGAAAGTTGTCACCAAGAAGGATATAACAAAGAAGATTTATAGCTTTGGTCAACATCATATTAATAACAAAGCGTTTGAGTTTACCTCAGATGCTTATACTGGCTTTGATGGAGTGGACTATAAGAACTTCCAAGATCCTGCGTTGCTCAACTCTAGAGATGGCATAATGCAAGGTGTTGCGGATACTCGGACTGATGTAATAACAAAGGTGGTAAAAGTTTCTCCTGACAGCCCATTGGTTACACAAGAAAACATACTTGGATCAAGAGTAATATTTATTGCAGCAGTCAGCCCTGAAGAACAAGGGAATATGTACGCAGGGCTGGATGACAACATTGTATTCTATAATAACATTCTAACCAAAGACTGCACAAGGAAAAGTAGAATAGCACAAGTTGGCGGATGGACTGGAAGAACCAGCTTTGTAGATGCATATAGCAAGTCCCACATGAAAGTCTTCTTAGATTCAAAGGGCTACGATGTTACTGAAAATTATACTGGAACTTTGGCTACCAACTTTGACGTTGCTTGGATTGCAAATCCAGCGTCGAGTCCAAGTGACATAAATATTTCAGACATTAGAAACTGGCTAGGCGATGGAGACAAAACTCTCGTTGTTACGTTGGACACCTCGGAAGCGGCGGCACTTGCAGTTGAAAAGCTATCTGAAGGGCTTGGCTTATCTATGAAGCCACTTTACCTGAATGGCAAACAGAAATTTGCCAATAGCAATGCAGATGCTCTTAGGGCTTTAGGTAGTCAGAAACTTGACACAAATGCAGAGATCATAAAAGGTTGCACATCTGCTGATAAGGTCACTAAATTTAATTTGACGTATGACAATCAGAGCAAAAAGTCTTTCACTTTTGGAGAGTTTACTGTAATTGATGTCGAAAGTCCAGCAACCAAAGTTGTAACTAATCCTACAGAAATTTCCGACACTGAGAACTCTACCGACACATTCTGGAGACTTAAGCCAAACGTTGCCACTATGACGATACCAGTCGAAAAGGGATCTGGATATAGATTATTCTATAATTGGGTTTCTGAAGACGGCACTGAAAATCATCCTATAAAACTTTTAATGAACGAAACTTCGCAGTCGCCAGACCCAAGAGATGAACTAATTAAACCTAGCTTGCCAATCGTTGACTTCGACGACAGTGACAATTCGTTTACTTTAGCAGAAGACCTGCAGATACAAAAGATATTAAGTAGAACAGGCAAGAGAAGTCCTGAGTCTGAGTATGTAGATTTCAGAGTTCCTGCAGATCACAATGGAACATCTATTACTTTGTATGTTGATGGAAATAAAATTAGAGCTGGTGAAAATACAATTAAGTATACTCCTAAGACGGTTAGATTACTATCAGTGTCTGGTGCTTTACTTCCTATTAATGAAGAAGTTAAAACATTCACACGTACAGAAGAAAAAGAAGTGATTGTCGGATGGAAAGAAGAAACAGTGGTCACCCATCCAGAAACGACATTTGTTATACCAAGCAAAGCCAGAGAGATAAAATCAAGAGAAGATAAAGTTGCTGATGGCCCAGTTGTGGCGGCTATAGAGCCAGAAACATTCTCCATATTCAGTCAAGGTAGAACAAGGTCTAACATCGTGCTTCTAACAGACTCAAGTATGGTGCAGAACATGTGTGATTCTGGTCAGCTTTATGCTAACCAAGGATTTGTTAAGAGCTTATATCCCAAGTCGATGGATACTCTTGGTGCAACTACAGCTCAGTCGTTTAACACGCCGTCTCTTCCTCAAGGCGCAATGGCTGGAGACCATGTCGAAAGCACACCAGACTTGTTACAACTTCACGAGGGTGAAAGAAAGTTTGAGTTCCAGCAGAAGATCATCGCGCCAGAAAGAGGCACACCTGCTAAACTGTGGGCTGTCAGCGGCATAGAAGGATCTGTCTTAAGATTCCAAGGCCAAGGAGCAAGTGTTGATCTAACTCACGATAGACAGCCTAGTGGTTTCTTTATTGGTCAGAACCCACTTCCCGCACAGATAACAGATAGACCAAATCCGCCAGCCATAGAGTCAAAGAAGAAAACATTAATCAACGCTCTTATGTCTAGAGCTATTGGCTCAGGAAACGCCTATGTCCGATTCAGTGGAACATACGATAGCACCCTATACGGAGATGCTGGAGCGTTCGGAGGGCTGCCAAGAATAACTGCAGATCATGGTATAGAATATCTAGACCTTGATTACTGGCAATCTGGCTATCCCGGAGATCTATTCGGCTATTCCATAGCAATGAAAGGAAGACAGCTTGTAGTTGGAACACCGTTTAACATATTCTCTAGTGGAAGTATTTACGACTGGGAGGCAAACTCTCACTTTGGTTTGAAAAACACCGCTAAGTTAGCGGGTATAAATCTGACCTACAATGGTGGCGCAGGTGCAGCTTTCTACTATGAAAATTCTGGAGATGGGTACGAATGGCAGTTTAAGAAAAAGTTAAGACCAGATAGCATCAATGCAGGATTTGATAACCACACAGACTCAACCGCGTCTAACACATACATTGGATCTAATGATTATACATTGGGGGACAGATCTAAAATGATGTTGACGACAGACCAATTTGGTTACGATGTCAGTATGGATGCAGACTTTATTGTAGTTGGAGCTCCCGGTCATGACTTTGATAATTGCTACGAAGATCTATATGACAGAACCGTAGATGGTACTGTTTATGCCGGAGAGTTTATAAGAAAAGCATTTGACTCCCAGTTTGATATACCAACCCATACCGTGTTTGACATGGGCGAATCTGGAGTTAGAGCTTATGAGCTGAGTGGAAGTGGAACTTCAGTTCTTAACAATGGAGCGGTGTTTACGTTTGAAAGAAAAGTAAATGACTGGGGAAGCAATATAAGAGAATGGGAATTTGTAGAAAAGATTATAGCTCAAGGTCACAAGTCTAGATTGCAAAAAGATTACGTTGGCCTAACCGCCGTGTCGGGTGCTGAGGATGATAAGTTTGGAAACGCAGTGGCTATAGACAGGGCCAGAAGAAGCGATGGCGATTACACCTTGGCTGTTGGTGCTCCTCATCATATGTTCGCTACTAGCGGCAACCATCAAAATGCTATAGGCAACCACTCAGATGAAGTGGTTTACAAGGCTGGTGCGGCTTACACTTATGATGCGATGCTAAGAGGACAGCCTCCGACTTCAGGAAGTCCCGATAGTTTTATAGACGCTAAAGTATTCGGAATGGATAAAACATCATCAGTCGATCTTATAGTAGAACAAAGCGGCGATACAATGTTTAGTTCAGCCACAGGAAAAGTAATGGCAAATAGTCAGGGTGAAATATTTATTGAAATGTCTGGTAGAGATACCAACAGAAAGGGCTTTATACAACACCGTCCTTACATATATTCTATAGGCGGTTTCGCTGCGGCTGGAAGCGAAGAAGACGCGCTGCTTAATATGGTAATAACTGGTACTCCTTTGTCAAATAGTGGTGATATGAGCCTCTATATGTTAGGGCAAGACAGCGCAAAAGTGTATAATAATATTAGTATGGTTGTTCAATCAAATGGCGTTGCTTCAGGTAGTCCAATACTTTACACAAGTGGTGTTACAGCTATGGTCGCTAGCGGGCACTTCATTCCAAAGTTCACAATGTTTACAAGCGGCAGTTTTGTTATGAGCGATCAGTTTAACTTGGCAATAAGGGGTAAATAAATGCCTATCTCAGTAAGATACAAAAACCAATCAGACCAAGAGTGTGTTCTAAGACCTACTCCTTTGGTTTCTATAAGCACCAACTCAGTCAAAGTTGGAGATGAGACCATTGGTGTAACTTATGATATAACTCTTAATGGTACAATATTGGCAGATCACGGCGCCCCTTATGCCATGAACGCTGCCACTGAAACTTATTTCAAATACTGGGACGGCAGCGCTTTTTCAGCTCTTAACGGTAGTAGCTTTGTTGGCCCATATAAATCTTTTGACCCAACACAGTCTCACGCCGGATTATCGGCCAGACCTCCAAAGCAGATGGTTCCTGTTACGGATACACTTGATGCAATATTTTTCAAGCAGAAAGTCATTAGGGCTTTGTTTGCGCTTGATGGTCAGCGCATGGAAATTATACCTATTCATGGAGATCAGCCGGCAGTAATATGCTATCCCAGAGTTCTATCTATTTCTTTTGAAGAAGGTAATTACATAAATAAGTGTGGCTACAGTATAACCCTTCAGGCTGATACTCTGTTAAATAAGGACTTAGAGGTTGATGAAGAAGGTAATCCGTTATTTGGGTCTCAGGGTCATGAAGAGCTGAAGGAAGAAGCAATAGCTGCTCTTAGCGGTCACTTCATATCAAGCTTTAGTGATAACTGGTCTATAGAAGTAGATGAGGCGCAAGGCGAAACTGATAACAATATGATTATTCCTCGCTCTTATCGCATAACCCATTCCATGAGCGCAACGGGGAGAACGCACTACATACCAAAAATCGGAGGTGTAGATAAAATACCAGCTTGGCGAAGCGCAAAGAACTATGTTCAGAACAATCTAATGGGCTTTTCAGGCACTAGTGGCATTGATTTCTATCCAAACATAGGTGCTCATCTACCAAATTGGAATTCGTCGCCTCATTTGCTTGATGCGCCGGCAAACCCTGCTGCTACAACTATTGGCAGTGGGACTCTTGACTTGGTTAACACTTACAGGGGATACAATCATACAAGAACTGAACAAATAGATAAATCTGCTGGATCTTACAGTATTACGGATACTTGGTTGATTGCAAGCGGTAGTGCATATGAAACTTACTCTATGTCTGTTTCTCAATCCTCTGACAACCCCTTCATAGGCGTCAGTATCGACGGCACAATTAAAGGCTTGTCTGAGATGGCTCCCAACGTTCATAAGTTTGGCGGAGGTGTTGGCGTAGATGTTGGATCTGGAGACGCTTACGGCAATGCAATCGAAAAGTTTTACCAAATCAGCAACAGCGGAAGATATGGCATCGGTTCTGATATTTTTAAAAGAGCAAACAGAGCTGTTGCAGTAGAATTAAATTCTGCACCTCAGTCAGTTAGTCTTGGAACAAACGAATATACTGGAGAAATTACTTACGCGCTTTCTTTTGACAATAGGCCAACAAATATAATTTCTGGTGTACTGTCAGAGAACATAAACGTAAATGACAACTATCCGGGAGATATATTTGCAACGATACCTGTTATAGGAAGAAGCACAGGCCCAGTGCTACAATATATTGGTGGAAGAACAGAGTATAGCAGAAGTCTAAATATAGAACTTGTATTAGACTATACAGATATACCATACGGAAGTGACAGAACTAGTTTGCTTCTCAAGAAACCAAGTATAGTTGAGCCAACAAAGACTCAGCTTAGGAATTTAATAAAAGAATTAAGCCCGCAGAATGAGCCGGGAGTTAGAAAGTATTTCATATCGCCTCCTCAAGAATCT
>Ga0114933_10001270_pt1 | contig 28355 bp, 20 predicted proteins | sample 4SBtaG_FD_89691 | JGI IMG/M metagenome (GOLD analysis project Ga0114933, IMG submission 89691) | Deep subsurface microbial communities from Kolumbo volcano to uncover new lineages of life (NeLLi) - 4SBTROV12_W25 metaG | ecosystem: Environmental > Aquatic > Marine > Volcanic | place: Kolumbo... | reverse complement strand
TGACCGCGACGGCAACCCCAACAAGTGCGGCGACAACGATGGCGCGTTCGGTCCGGCGTGGAGCGTTGGCAACAACAACCCGTGTCCGTTCGACGATCCCGGCCAGGTGTCGAGCCTTGGTCCGAAGCAGGCGGGCGGTAACAACGAGTACAACGGGCGCGGCTTTGGCTGGGTGCTCGGCCTCAACAAGGGCAAGGGCGGCGCGGCGCAGAACTACATCCAGATCTTCGTGCGTCGCAAAATCCCCGTGGCGTGCGGCAACGGCAAACTGGAAACAGGCGAGCAGTGCGACGACGGCAACAAGCTCGGCGGCGATGGCTGTAGCGGCGGTTGCAAGGTCGAGTCCATTCAATCTTGCGTGGCGCTCGGCAAGGCAAATCCCAAGGCAAAGAGCGGTATCTACAGCGTCGATCCGGACGGCCCGGGTGGCACCTCCGCGTTTTCGACCCATTGCGAGATGGGCCATGACGGCGGTGGATGGATGTTGGCGTTCAACAGCAGCGATGACGGCTCGCACACGTGGTCATGGAACAACCGCAAGCTCTGGAGCGACACCACGACTGTCGGCAGCGCCGCATCCTGGCAGCGGGACTTCAAGTCGGCGGCGGCATTCGCGGTTGGCTTCAAAGACGTCCTCGTTGTGCAGCAACCATCCGGTATTTGGGCGTCGTATCACGCGGTTGGCGACGGCAAGAAGAGCATCGCCCAGCACATCGCCGGGGTCGGGGGGCCGATGTGCTACCAGCCGGGCAACGGCGGCCACAAGATGACAAAAGGCACACTGAAGGTCGGCGGAAAGCTCTGTGAGACGAGCCTCTATTTCAACGCGGATGACCACGACGGGCACAAGACCAAGTGCGGCGACGACGAGAAGGCGTGGGGCCCGGTGTGGAACGCGCGTTCGAATCAGTCATGCCCGTGGGACGACCCCGGGTTGTCGGGAACGAGCGGTCCGAACCTGTCCAGCCCGTCCGCCGAATGGGGAACGCGTGGATTTGGCGCTGCCCTCGGGCTCAACAAGGGCGCGTCCGGGACGGCAGCGAACCAGCTTCGGATCTACGTTCGCTGACGTGCGTAAGACTTAGTTGACGGAAAACATGAGGTTTTTGATCATGTCTGAGACGTGCGCATCGCCGGATTCTAGCGATCTGGCGCCCGATCGGGGCCCTCCGGTACCGCGCCAAAGATCATCAATGTAAGCGCTGATTACATTCACTCAAAAGAATTGCCAGCCTCGCCGACAACGGCCATCGCTCCGCCCGTCGACCTGCTATCCTGCTCACCCTTTGACGCTGACACGGCATGACCAATTGCCATCGCATAGCCGCGAGAATTCGTGGTCGTCCACGCGCGGACGTCGTTTTCTGTGCGCTCGGTGCCGTCGTCATCCTCGGAATCGCTGGGTGCCAGCCCTCCGTCCCTGTCGAGGGCCCGGTTGCGAAGGCTTCCTCCGCACCAACCGACGGCGGGCCTGAGGGCGTTGACGCCAGCGCTGACGTCGCGGCCTCCGATCACGGCGAACACAGCTGGCCAACCGAAAAAACCGCACCGACCGTCGTCATCAAGGCTCCCGCCAACGATGCCGTCGTCAGCACGCCGCACATCATGTTGACCGGAACAGTCGCGGACGAGACAGCGCTCGCCTCGGCGACGGTCAAGGTGGGCCACAACGTCGCATTGCCGCTGGAGTGGATTGCGGAAACGGGGGCGCTCGACGTGAAGCTGGCGATCCCGCTGGGCAGCCACAAAATCGTGGTCCGCGCGCAAGACGTTGCGGGCAATTCCGGCGAGGCATCCGTGCTTGTCACGCGGTCACCGGTCGGCGCCGACAACACCCCTCCGGTCATCAACATCGACTCCCCCAAGCCCGGGTTCGCGGTGTTCGGCGAGAAGATCCTTGTGTCCGGATCCACGGTGGATGACACCGGAGTCATCGACGTTCGGGTGCAGGTTGGCGCGGCTGTGCCCCAGTTCGTACAGACCGATGACGGGTTCAAGACTTTCTGGGCGGAAGTGTCTGTCAGCGGCACAGGAACGCAGGTTGTCCGTGTTCTTGCGCGTGATACGTCGGGCAAGACGTCGTCCAAGTCGGTGACCGGCGCAAGCAACAAGGTCTTCGACACCACGCCACCCACGACCTCGATCGGAAGCCCAGCGCCCGGCTTCTCGACCCCAGACGACGCCGTTGAGGTCAAAGGATCCACCTCCGATGCCAGCGGAGTCGCGGCTGTTGATCTGCGGGTCGGCAAAGGCCCCTATCAACCGGTCACCGACACCAAAGCAGCGGGAGGCCCGTTCGCCGGTTGGAAAACCGTCGCGAAGCTGCAGCCGGGACCCAACACCGTCACCGTCCGAGGCAGAGACAAAACCGGCATCGTCGGCCTGCACACGTTCACCATCACCAACACCACCGCCTCGACGTGGTCCAAGCCCCGCACCATCACGCTCCGTTGGAAGCCGCCGGCCAAGCCGAAGGTGACATTCACGCTCGACCGCGCCGGTTTGTCGGCTCTCTTTCCACCCGAAAAGGCTCGTCAGATCGTGATGCTGTACCTCGATGTTCGCCCGATGGTCGCGGCCACGTTCAAGCAGATTCGCAACGCATGTGGCGGCGGCTGGGCGAAGACCAACACGAGCACAAAGAGCTGTCCAAAGTCGTGGGGACAGCCCGAGATCAATGTCTGGCGGCTGGTCACCATGACGCCCGCGAACGTCAACGTGAAGGGCACCTCGATCGAGTCGATGGCCAACATCGCCAAAGGTCTCAGCCAGTACAACCTGCTGGAAAACTTCAGCAAGATCCTCGCTGCGGGCCTTGGAATCGGGCTCTATGACCTCATCGTCGGCGAGAAAGCGGTGTCCGAGGCGATGGTCGACGACGTTATCGCGACCCACCCCAACGCCACCAAGGACGGGCGGATCCCGGTAACGCTCGAAGACGCGCTCACCGACCTGTCATCGATGGGCAAACGGTTCGACGCCGTGGGCGGGCATCCGGGCTTCCTCGACAAGAACAACCCGCCGTTCTCGGTCGTCATGACCAAGTCCTACAGTCAGACCATGAGCGCCACGAGCAACCTCGCCTGGCACGATGGCGTACGTCTTTCGGGCAAGGAGCCCATCAAGAGCTATGCCGCGTTCGTCATCGATACGCTGGGGCCAACCTTCGACGACGTGCTCGAGTTCGAGTTCAACGATCCCAAGGCCTATACCGTCACCGGCTTGGCGGCCAAGCCCACCTCGAAGATGACGTTCCGCGTGACCGAACACACCTCGTGGGCGAAGGCAGGCACGTCGCGTTACCCGCTGCCCAAAGGCAACGGCTCGGCCTGGAAGCTCAAACCGTGGACGCTCGAATATGTGCTGACCGATGCGGCGTACCGGGACTACAAGACGCTTCGCCGCGGCTGCAGCTACTGCAAGGGCAAATCGAGCGGGGCGCTGCTGTTCGAGTCGCTTTTCGGGCTGGATGTCGCGGAAATCACCGTGGGTCGCCAAGGCTACCGAAAGAGCGGGTCGGGTGGGCCATCGCACTTCTCCGCCATCAACCCGAATCCGGCCGGCTGGATGCGCATTTGGACGTTGTTGGGGCTCGGCTCGCCGCCCAAACCGCAGTACGTGTGGGACATGATCAGCGAGGTGTCGCAACGGCGCCTGCTCGATGGTGGGATAAAGCAGGGGCAGGGCAACGCGCGTTTCGCCTTGCCGTCGGTTCCGGTTGGCATCACGTCGGCGGATATCGTGAAGTCACTCGGACCCGAGCTCCACAAGCAGCGCAGCAAACTTTCGGCGCTCTTGATGGGCAAGCAGACGCAGAACGAGGCGCTGGATTTCTGGCTCGCCCGCGGCAAGGACAAGGAGCTGCGCCTGCACTTCGTCGCAAAAGGGGACCCCGTCCCGACCGCCCAGAACAGTCACGCCAAGCGCGGCTTCTTTGCCGACTCCAAGTTGACCAAGAAGGTCTCGAAGGTCGCAGCCGGCAGCAGCGGCGATGCCCTCCATGAGAAGATCAGCGTTGGGGACGCGCCCAAGACCGTGTTCGCCCAAAACAGCAGCGGCGCGGTCCATCGGATCCAGGTGATCAAGACCGTCGGAGATGAGGTCACCCTGGTCGTCCGGCGGTGGATCGGTGGGGGCCAGCCGTGACAGCTGCCACCACCTTCGCTTGTCGTGCCGCGACGGTGTCGCTCATGTCGAGTGCGGTTTTTGCGGTTCTGGCGTGCGGTTGTTCCATCGAGGAGCCCGCGGCGGTCTACCCGGATCCAACAAAATCGACGTCGAAGTCGCAGGTCCCGAGCGTGCGTCTCGTAGCTCCGGCGTCCGTGCACAATGTCCAGGCCGCGGTCGTCGAGCTTGTCCTGGCCGTGACCGCGCCAAACGCACCGGCGCGCGTCGATGTTGTTGTCGCCAGCGGTACCAGGCGCAGCGCGTCGCTTGGAGCAGACGGGTTGTTTCGCGTTTCCGTCGGCCTGTTGCCGGGCAGCAATCCCGTCGTCGCGCACGTCACCGATGCCACAGGGGGCACGTTCCAGGACGGCTGGAATCTCCGCTACGTTGGGGTGCAGCCGTCGATCCGGGTCCTGGCACCGGTCGCCGGCGCGGCCGTGAAGTCTGCTTCGTTCGCCGTCCGTGGTCAGGCGCTCGCCGCTCCCGGCGCATCGGTGGTTTCGGTGGACGTGGCGCCGATCGGAGGCGCATGGCTGCCCGCAAAACTCGCAGTGGCGGGTGAGCTGACGACATTCCGGGCGAGCGTTTCCCCCGCCGGCAAGACCGGAATTCGGCTGCGGGTAACCGACGACAAGAAGCGGACCACAGAGCGAGAACTGGCGGTAAAGTTCGACGATGAAGCGCCCACAATCGCAATCACCAGCCCCAAACAGAATGCGGCGTTGACCCAGAGCCTCGTGACCGTCTCGGGAACCGCATCGGACAACGACGGGATCGCGCAGGTCGAGGTTCGTGCGGCGGGCGGCGCTTGGATTCGAGCGGAAGGAACCAGCACGTGGAAGCTGCAACTGGCGGTCCCAGCGGGCGCAAGCCAAATCGAGGCGCGTGCGACCGATCGTGCTGGAAATACAACGCTTTTGAGTGTGTCTGTCACCCTCAAACGGGTGGTCACCATCCTCGCGCGCGACCCCAAGACCGACACGGGTACGCTGAAGCTCACCCTCACCAAAGCCCAGCTCAAGGCGCTTCTGCCCGAGGCGAAAGCCCGTGAGCTCGTCATCTACTACATGGACCTGCGTCCGGTGCTGATCGAAGCGCTCGCCGCCATCAAGGACCCGATCGGCTACGGCGTGAACACGAGCTCGTGGGGCAAAGCCGAATGGAATATGCAGAAGATCGTGACGATGAGCCCCGACAACACCGACTTCACCGACACGGCCTTCGAACAGATGCAGCATGTGAGCGCGGCGATGGGCATCGCGGTGCAGCTCTTTTCCGCCACGATCAGCGCCATCAACCCGACGCAGACCTACCTCTCCACCAAGGACGTCGCCGACGCGCTGTTCCGCACCGTGTTGTCGTCTCACCCCGCGCTCAAACCCGACCCCGCCGACGACGTGAAGAAGCTGCCCATCACGATGTGGGACGCGCTGACCGACCTCAAAGAGCTCGCCACGACCCTCGGACCCAAGGGCGGTCACCCCGGCGTGCTGTACAAGGCCGCGCCGTCGATGGTTCTGCTGCCCAACTTCGAGATGACGGTGACCGGCAAATCCAACCTGCGCCAGCTCGAAGGCATCGACCTGTCGGCCGGCAAATCATGGCTGGTGCTCAAGGACAAAGACGCCGACGTCGTCACTTTCGATTTCCTCGACGACAGCACCTTCAAGGCGACAGGCATCGCCGATCATCCCCAAGTCGACCTCTTTTTCAGCATCATGGAGCACAACAGTTACGTGAAAGGGGGCATGCTCAAGGGCGTCAACCCGGTCGGCGGTTTTCCGCGGGGCAATAGCGCGGTTTGGACGCTGCCGAAGTGGACCTTCGAACACCTCGTCGCGGATGCGGTCTTTCACGCGTATCGGGACAAGCACGGCCCGTCCTACAAGAAGACCTGGAAGTTCGACGTCGGCACGCTCAAGGACGCGTCCGTCGTGACATGGGACAAGGGTTGGCTGACGATGAACACGGTCGCCGGCATCGGCAATCCCCCACCACCTGGCTATTGGTGGGACATGATGATCGAAGTCGCCCAGGTTCGTTTGCATGATGGCGGGCTGAAAGAAGGAGACGCCAACCTGCGGCTCGCGATCACCGGCGTGACCGTCCCGATCACGGGCAAAGAGGTCATCCAGTCGAGCCGGAAGCTCTTCGAGGACCAAAAGAGCAAACTCGCCGAGGCCAGCATCGGTGACCACGGCACTTACGACACCACGTGCGACGTGGCGCTTGTTCGCAATGGCGTCGGCATGTCGCTTTGGTTCGTCGCGTCGGCGGACATCCCGGGGGCGAAGACCAAACACGGCACCGTCGGTCTGTTCGCGGACGCGGCGTTGACGACGAAGCTCAGCAGCACCGGTGATGATGGGACCGGCGACAAGTTCCACGAGAAGCTCGCGCTGCCTGCCGACAAGACCACGACGGTGTACGCCCGCGATCGCGACGGTTCGCGGTGGCGATTGGATGTGACGCCGCAGCCCAAGTTTCGGGCTCGCGTGGCTATCGAAGCGGTCGGGGCCGGAGCTTCCAAGCCGTGATAGTGAGGCGAATCTCGAACCGCGCGATGAACTCCGCGGTGCTGACCGTCGTGCTGATGATGGTCGCGACCGCTTGTTTGGAGCTCCCCCAGGCACCACCGGCCCCCGCACCCGAACGCACCACGCCGCTCGCTGTCGGGCAGTCGGTGAACGTCCAGCTCTACTCGATGCGCCTCGACGTGACCGGCTACGAACAAGTCATCACGCTCGCCGACCTCCAAGCCTTGCCGCGCGCGACCCGCGAGAAGATGTGGCTATACAACCTCGACCTCAATGGCCACGACGGCTCACCGCGCCTGCTCGACAACGCGCTCGCCCAGATTCGCGATCGGGATCCGTTCGCCAAGGGTGTCAGCACGGCTGAGCGCAACATGATCCGGCTGCTGAACATGACGCCCGGCAACGCGGATCTGACCGGCACGACCACCGAAGAGCTGCTCAGCATCGGTCCGAAGATCGGCATCCCCAGCGCCCAGGTGCTCGCTGACGCCCTCGGCATCGCCGTCGACGCGCCCTTTCTCTCACAGAAGGCCATCAGCCAGGCCGTCATCGAGGGACTTATCGGCACACATCCCAACGCGCGTTTCCGCAACGGCGCCAAGTCTGCGGCGCATCCCGACGGCAAGATCCCCGTGCCCCCCGGTCACCTGCCCGTCACCCTCGACGACGTCGTCAGCAAGCTCGCCAACATGCCCACGCGGTTTGGCGCGTGGAAAAAGGACGGCGTCTACCACCCGGGCTTCATCGTCGGTGTAACCGAAGCAGATATCCTCGAGGACGGGTTCCGCATGATCCTCAAGGCCAACACCAACGCGCTGCCGTTCAAGGGGCTCGACCTCAGCCATGGCGCTATCGGATCGGTCGCCTCCATCGGCAAGGACGGCGGCGCGATGTTCGACTTCAATGACCCGAACTGGCTACGAATCGAAGGCCTGACCGACAAACCGGTGCTCACGCGAATGGCCTTTCAAATGGTCGAGCACCCGACCTGGCTCAAGCCCGGCAACAGCCCGCTTCCCAAGCCGTGGGGCAACAGCGAGGCGTGGACGGCACCGACCTGGACGATCGAGCGAATCCTCGCGCACGGCGGACTGCTCGACTTCAAGACCCGCAGCTACACGAAAGGCTACGTGCTCGGCACCGATCCCTCGCCGCAGTTCACGGTGTCCATCGATGACGGCTGGATGGTGATGAAGAGCAAGGGCGACGTCGGCAAACCGCCCGCGCCGAAGTACATCTGGGACATGATGCTGGAGGTCGCGCAGCTGCGCCTTCACGACGGTCCCGACCCCTTCGCGCCCACCAAGGACCGCATCCCGGAAGGGCAAGCCAACGTGCGTTTCGAGCTCCAGGACATCGCCGTCGGAATCACGTCCGCGCAGATCACCGAGACCGTGCGCCGCAACCTCGAAAGAGACGCATCGCAGCTCATCGGGGCGGCGTCCCATATCATCGAGCAGCATCACGGCAAGCCGGACATCTATTATTACCGCCCGCGCGCGACGAGCGGCGACGCCGGCACCGATTGGCTCTACTTCATCATCGCGGACGACCTCCCCGACGGTGACAAGCGCAGCTATGCCAAGGCTGGTTTTTTTGCGGATGCCTCTCTCACGCAACAACTGTCGACGAACGCGTGGGTCGACGGCGATGACACCCACCAGAAAGTCAAAGTGAACGCTGGAGACGTCCTCTTCTGCGCCGATGACAGCGGCCGCGTGTTTCGAATCGAGGTCACGACCAAGCCGTCTCGGGCGCGCATCGGCCTCAAGTTGACGCGGGTTCAGTAGGGCGACTGCAAGGTGACCAAGCGGCTTTGTTGCGCGTTGTGCGCGCTGTTGAGTGTGTCTGTCGCGCTGTCGTCTTCGGCGTTCGCCAGCGGCATTGTTGCGCCACGGGTCGGCAACTTCGAGTCGGTGACGGGCGATACTGCCACGTCCATGCACCTCAATCCCGCGCTCCTCACGACGCTTCCCGGCGGACGTTTTCAGCTCGACGTTGCTGCCATCAACGCGTGGATTGGATTCGCCCGGCAGCGACGCGCCACGTACCAGCACAGCGACGGGTTCACGTTTAAGCAGCCTCTCGCCGCGACCGATGTCGACGCCAGCAAGACCGGTCCCGCCGCCCCGCTCAACGCCCAGACCAGCGCGCCGAGCGTGGCGCTATCGTTCGCGCTGCCCATCGGCAACACATTCGCGATCGGAGTTGCTGCGGTTCCCGAGTATGCCGCGGTCCTCAATCTGCCCAACAACGGTCCGCACAAATGGCATGTGCAGCAGACCTTTGTGTTCGTTGAGTACGTGAGCCTCGCCGCCGCCGCCAATATCGGCTCACGGCTCCATATCGGGGCGTCGCTCGACATCGTGCTCGGCACCATGAGCCTGGCCCAATCGGTCGATCTCGCGGGCACGGAGTTGCTCGGCGGCGCTTTCGCAGACCCACCGATCAATCAGCCCAACGACTTCGGCGAGGACGCGCCACCGGGCGTGCGTGAGCTCGATGTGCTTAGCCGCGACGCGATGATCCACGAGGCGACGGGCACTGGACTGACGTTCAAGGTCGGCGCCTTGTTCGAAGCGACCGACTCCCTGCGCCTTGCTGCCACTTTCCAAAAGGGCATCGACCTCATCTTCGTCGGCGATTTCTACATGGACATGGACCACCCGTTTTGGACAACAGACCTTGCCAGCCAGGGCCTCAAGTACCCGCGCCAGGTCAAGGGCAAGGCGTTCGTGTCGTTCCCCATGCCGTCGCTACTTCGCGGCGGTTTCGCGTGGGATGTGACCGACAGCCTGACCGTGAATCTGCAAGCCTCGTACCTCTTCTACTCCGTCGTCGATTCGCTGACAGTGACCATCGAAAGCGACGACTTCGCCCAGCCGGAGTTGGGGCTCGGACGCGTCAATCGCATCAACCTGCAGCGCAAATGGATCGACTCGCTCGAGCTCGAGACGTTGACCGACGTCCAGGTCACCGACGACCTCGGAATCGGGGTGCGACTCGGCTATCACTCGCCCGTTTCGCCCGACCGCTACATGGATCTGATCGCGCTCGACGGCCATCGACTTATCGGTGGAGTGGGCGGCCGGCTCGCGTTCGGCGACGCGTTGACGCTCACGGCACACGCCACGGTGCAACACATGCTCTCGCGCACGGTGCTCGCGTCGGATAATGACCGCGGTAACGGCACGTATGACCTGACGATCCTCATCGCGGGCGCTGGCTTCCAGTACGGGTTCTGAGGGCGTCATCACAGCGCTGAAACATGTTCGGACGAAATTTGCCGCCCGTTCGCGGCTCGCGGATTATGGGGCATGGCCAAACGCGACGCTGTCCTTGCCGCTCTGCGCGAAATCCCGTGGTTTCACGGCCTCGCAGATGGTGACGCACGGGCCCTGATCGCGGCCGGATCTGCCAAATTCTACGTCCCGGGCGCCAAGATCTATCGCGAAGGCGATGACTGCGACCGGCTCGCGATTCTGCTGCGCGGGGCGTTGACTGTGGAGCGCGAGGACAGCCAGGGAAACGCGCTGCGGGTTGGTGTGATCCGGGCCGGGGAGTTGGCCGGCGAGATGGGCGTTTTCGACCCGGCGACCCGCAACGCCACGGTTATCGCAACCGTCGAGTCGACCATTCTCGAAGTCGCGCGTGACAAGCTGCTCGCGATGCGTGCGGCCAACCCGATGCTGCTCGTCGCGATCGCCAACGTGGCCTTGAACAACGCGATGACGCGGATGGACGGCGTCAATGACCGGATCGAGCGCGAACTGCGCCGCAGCAAGGCGCCCAAAATCGTCAAACTGCGCCCCGGACAGGCTCACCCGGCAACTCCTGCGCCCGCCGTCGACACCGCAGAGCAGCCCCGACTCAAGAAGCTCTGGGCCAAGCTCACCCGATTTTGATTCCGCACCCGAGCGCGACTTTCCCCACCTTCCCACCGTCATGCCGCACAGCTCGACCACCGACGCCGACCTGCTGAACCTGCGCGAGCTGGGTGCGTTCGCGTCGTACACCGATGCCGAACTCCAGGAGCTTGAGTCGATCGCGGATATTCGGGACGCGTTGCCCGGCGAGTTCATCTGTCGGGAGGGCGACTATGCCGACGCCTTCTACGTTCTGTGTGGGGGACGCGCCCGGGTTTTGCGCGACATCGACGGCGCCCGCCTTGAGCTTGGAACGCTGAAACCGGGGACCGTGTTTGGCCAGATGGCCTTGATTCGACGGTCCGAACGCATCGCCTCGGTGGTTTGCATCGAACCGGCGCTTGTCATGACCGTTCGCCGCGCCGCCTACGACGCTGTACGGGTAACCGGGTCGCCATTGGGCGTCCGCTTGCAGATGCACAACACAATCATGGCCATTCGCCAGCTTCGAAAAGCGACACACCAGCTGATGCTCATCTACATCCGCGCCGAGGCCGGCGATCGGGAAGCGAGAATCTCGGCCCGCCAGAAGCGTCTCAAGCTGGTGTCGTTGCAGTCCGCGCTCGCCGATTGGGGCTTGCCGGTCGACGAGATCCCCGAGCCCAACGAACACGAGGGCGAGCTGCCGATGAGCAGGCGCGAGTACGTCTTTCGGACGACTGGCAGGTTGTAGCAGGCTGCGGGGGAGCGGATCCCTAGCGCTTGCGGCGGCCAAAGCTCGCGAACGCGGCCCGTACCTGTCGGAAGACATCCACGACGGCGAGCGGGATCTCGATCTCACAGCGCATGGCGGTTTCTTCGGCGTCGCACACAAAGCCGATCGCCTCGCCTGCCGGCCAAGCCAGCTGGATCGGCAGCGCTTTTCCGTAGCGAGCGATGAGCGGTGCGGGGTCGAGCATCCACAGGTGCGTAGGCGCTTTTTCGGTTCCACGGATCCCCTTGTACGACGCTTGCGAGCCGAGCCGTGCGCCGCTCGGACCATCGCTGAGAACCTGCTTCGCGGCGGCGACGACGTTGGGTCCCATCAAGGTGACCACGTGCTTGTCGTCGTGACACAGCCCCATCTCGAGCGTGGGGCCTGTGAGCGACATCACCTGCATCGCGCGTCGGTTCGTTCGCAGCTTCTGCACGTCGGCATCCGCGCGCAGGATACGGCAGTTCAACGACCCATCATTGGCTGTTCGCGCCGTGAATTTCACGCTCCAAGACGCAGATTCGCTGACCAGCTTGTCGATCCACTGGTCGGGCGTCATGCCGCGGGCCCCCTTCAGCGCCTCGAGGATTTTCACATCGGACGGTTTGGGCGGCTTCTTGGACTTCTGCATCGCCTTTTCCATCGCCTGGATCAGGATCTCCAACACGTCGGCTGATGCAGCCATCGAGACATTGACCAGCGCCTTGGCGTCTTTGGCCTCGACCACGCTCACGAACGCGAGCGGAAAGCGACCTTCGCTGTACACGGCCATGGCGCTGTGATCGCCGGTGAGCTCGAGCGACTCCTTGATCCGTTGGATGATGCGCTCGGTGATGTCGGAGTTCAGCCCGAGCGCGTCGACGTAAAAGCCCATCAAGCCTTCGTACTCGGATACGTCGCCGTCGAACGCGTTGGTCTGGCCAGCGACCCACCACGAGCTCTTCGGCAGGCGTTCGAGCAGCTTGTTCTCGGGCTTCTTGCGGTACACCTGCAGGCGCTGGGCCGAGCGGGTCCGAGCGTATGGGTACGACGCGAAGCCGATCGAGATATGGCGCTCGTGCGCGTGGGCCGAAAGCTCCATGACGTCGGATTCTTCGATGTACGTGCTCATCCACTCGAACAACTTGCTCGATGCCTCCGCAGACGGCGCTGTCACGCCCGGACGACGCGCGGACGTCATGGCGTCGCGGAAGCTGTCCTGCAGCTGATCCTTGTTCTCTTTCCACGCGTCGCCGACCGCGAACCCGACATCGAAGAGCCGGCCGGTCATCCGGTCGTGCACGCACATCGCGGCTTTCTTCGCGAGCTGGTAGCGCTGCGGATGGATGGTGCCGATCGTCGTGAAATGGTTGAGGTGGTCGTAGTAGATCGGCTTGCCGCGAGCTTTGACGGCCAGAGCGTGCCCGCGCGCGTCTTTGAGGACGTGTTCACCCACCACCGCCGCCAGGAATTTGTCCTGACCCAGGGTCGGCAAGATCGCCGACATGCCGAAAGCCCACTTGGACGTCTTGCCCGTGTGCGCCTGTCGCTCTTCGTCGGTGGGCTGCTGGACAATCACATGCAGCGGTCGCTTCAGATCGATCCAGCTGGTGTCTTTCATGCCCATCTTGCGCAGCGTCTTGGCGAGGTTGCGCAGCGCATGCGCTCGGTACGACGAATCGGGCGCGAAGATGCCAGCGCGTTGGCCGATCCGGTCGATGTGAGCGAGCCAGGTGTCGAATGACGCGGTCGAAAACCAGCCGAGCATCGGCGATTTCGTCGATCGTCCGTCGGCGGTCTTGACCGTGTCCTCGCGCGACTGCTTTACGCACGGGTAGATCGGCGCCTTGCGCGTCTGCACCTGGCTGGGACCGCACGATGTCAGCACCAGCACGGCGCCAAGCGAGGCCGCCACGAGCTTCCAAACGATCGCCGACCGCGCGGAAATCAGCCGGAAAGGGCGGGTAAAGTGGCGCATGGGCCCTCCAACGTGTGCGCGGATCAAACGGTCGCGGCACCTGCAAAGTCAAGGCGCAGTCGCGCGACAGAGCGGTCCCGATGCCCTGGTCCGAAGCCGTGGTACGGGGCGTTTGCTTGACCAAGGGGCGCGGCGTTTCCACGATCATGGCCGCGAGATTACCGTCGGCGAGGCACATTTGACCCCAAATCGCATCCAAATCAGCAGGTTCGTCGTCGTCACTGCGATCGCCGCTGCGCTCTTTTCGGCGTGTGGCGAGCCCGAATCGTCCGCGACACCCGTCCTCACGTTCAAGGGCAACGACGATACCGGACCGAGCGACATCGCGACGGACACCGGTTCGACGGGCGCCTCAGACGCATCCACAGCCAAGGACGTATCGGTCAACGATGTGACGGTCAGCAACGACGTCAGCGACAACAGCGACGACAGCGGAGCGAGCGACACCGGCACCCCCGACACGGGGTCTGATGCTCCGCCGTGCCAGCCATCGAGCGCCGTAACCGATACATGCGATGGAGTCGACAACGACTGCGACGGCACAATCGACGAGGACGGCTGCACCGATCACAACGCGTGCACGACGGGCGATGTGTGTAGCAACGGCACGTGCAAGCCAGGCGCCAAGCTGTCGTGTGACGACAACAACCCCTGCACCGACGACAGTTGCGATGCTGGCAGCAAAATTCAGCCCGGCGCGGGGTGCTTGCACACCACCAACAGCGCCGCTTGTGACGACGGCTCAGTGTGCACCAAGGGCGAGAGCTGCGGCGGCGGCAAATGCGTCGGAAAGCCGATCGATTGCGATGACAAGAACGAATGCACGGACGACAAATGCGACCCGAAAGCGGGCTGCCAGAGCGTGTTGAAGGCCGGGCCGTGCGACGACGGAGACCCGTGCACCAGCGACGACACCTGTAGCGCGGGTACCTGCGCAGGCAAGAAGGCGCCGTGTAGCTGCCAGGTCGATGCCGACTGCGCCAAGGTCGATGACGGGGATCTCTGCAACGGCACCCTGAAGTGTGTCGTCAGCAACGGGCAGGGGACGTGCTCGGTCGATACGACCACCATCGTGAAATGTCCCGAGGCAAAGATCTGCACGGCCAACACCTGCAACCCGAAGACGGGCAAGTGTGTGCTGGCCAACATCGCCGATGGGCTCGTCTGCGATGACGCAAATGCCTGCACGATCGGCGATTCTTGTTCGTCGGGCGTGTGCAAGGCGGGCTCGCCAAAGGCTTGCGACGACCTCAACCCCTGCACTTCTGACCAGTGCAGCGCCGCCGATGGGTCGTGCAAACACGCCAACAAGGCCGGTCAGTGCAACGACAACAACGCCTGCACGGTCGGGGACATCTGCGCGGCCGGAAAGTGCAAACCTGGCGCGCTCAAGTCATGCGATGACGGCAATCCGTGCACAAAGGACAGCTGCGCGGCTGCGGCCGGCGGTGTGTGCCAGCACGAGGCGATCGGTGGCGTTTGCGATGACGGCGACGCCTGCACGACCGGGGACAAGTGCTCCACCGGGACGTGCCTCGGGCTCGAGAAGCCGTGCGGGGACAACAACCCGTGCACCACCGACTCGTGCGACAAGAAGGGCGGCTGCCAGAACGTCCCCAACGACCTGCCGTGCACCGACAAGAACCTCTGCACCGTCGGCGACAAGTGCACCAAGGGCGACTGCAAGGGCACATTCAAGCCTTGCCCTTCGGACGGCAACCCGTGCACCAAGGACGTCTGCTGGGCCGCGTCGGGGTGCCACTACGTCGCACAGGACGCCAAGAAATGCGACGACGGCAACCCCTGCACAACCGATGACGCCTGCAAGGCCAACAAATGTACTGGCAAAGGCGTGGCGTGCGACGACAACAACCCCTGCACCGTCGACGCCTGCGATGCATCCAAGACGTGCGTAAGCGTGGCTTCGGCTGACGGCGCGGCCTGTGACGACAACGACGTCTGCACCGTCACGGGAACGTGCAAAGCCGGCAAGTGCTCCGGTCTGACCGCCAAACAGTGCGATGACAGCAACCCGTGCACGACCGATACGTGCGACGGCAACGGCAACTGCGAACATGCGTACAACAAGGCCTCGTGCGACGACGGCAACAAGTGCACGGCGCCTGATCTGTGCACATCGGGCGCCTGCAAACCGGGTGCGACCGTCAACTGCAACGACGGCAACATCTGCGCGACCAAGAAATGCGATTCGGCCAAGGGCTGCGTGCTCACCCCCGTCGCCGGCAAGTACCGCCCCCCCTGCGACGGCCAGGTCCTCGGCGAGAGCTGCTACAAGGCGATCAAGGAGTACAAGAGCTGGTCCAACGCGCAGGCAGCCTGCAAAAACTGGGGCGGCAATCTCGCATCGATCGCCAACGCCACCGAGAATGAGTTCGTCCGCAGCGTGTCGACCAAGTGCGATGGTTTCGGCACCTCGTGGCTGTGGATCGGGCTCAACGACTTTGGCACCGAGGGCAAATATGTCTGGAGCGATGGCAGCAAGCTGACCTACAGCAAGTGGCGGCCCGGCGACCCGAACAACTGGGCCAACCAGGAAGACGCCGTCGCGATGTATCGGTCCGACGGCACCTGGATCGACTATATCCACTGGGCGGCGCTGCGATGTTTCGTCTGCGAGCGGCCGATCTCGGCCCAGTGCGACGACGGCGACAAGTGCACGACCGCCACCCGGTGCCAGCAGGACGGCAGCTGCAAGGGCAAACCGTTGGCGTGCAACGACGGCAACATCTGCACGCTCGACAGCTGCGATCCCAAGCTCGGTTGCAAGCACGCGCCGAGCAACAACGGCGGAACCTGCGCCGGCGGCGGCAAATGCAAATCGGGCGTCTGCAGCGCTGGCGGCATCGATACGCCCGCGCTCAGCTGCAAGGCGATTCGCGATGGCAACAAGGCGGCGAAAACAGGCCTCCACTGGCTCGATTCCGATGGCGCCGGGCCCGCCCAGAAATACCGAGCACACTGCGATATGACCTATGCCGGCGGCGGCTGGACGCTCGTCATGAAGACCAGCGGCAGCAAAGACACGTTCAACTACGACTCCAACTGGTGGAAGACCAAGACCCCCTACGGCGCGAAGTACCCCGCATTCGACAGCAACGAAGCCAAACTCGCGTCGTACTCGTCCGTTCCGTTCAAGCAGCTCCGGCTCGGGATGCGGGTCAGCGGCAAATATCGGTGGCTGGTCGTCAACTACTCCGCTTCGTCGCTCTACGCCGCTATCGCCGACGGCAAGTACCGAGCCACCAAGCGCGGCCGTGTCGCGTGGATGTCTCTTGTTTCCGGCTCATCGCTGCAGACGCTCTGCAACCGCGAGGGGTTCAACGTGTCCGCGAGCGGCGCCCATGCTCGGGTGCGTATCGGCATCGTGGGCAACCAGCAGAACAACTGTTCGTCACCCGATTCGCGGCTCGGATTTGGCGCGCGCGGCAGCACATGCGGTCAGGACAACAACAACACCTGTGGCAACGTCGGTCGGAAGAACTGCAGCGCCTCGGGCGGCGACAAGAACCTCAAGGCGTTCGGCTACGTGTTTGTCCGATAGATGATCATCAATATGCGATTCATCAATCGTCAAGTTGATAGACGGAAATGTACTGACTACAAATCAACTTGACGTTCATAAATTCATTCGTCTAGTCGCCCTTCATCGCGTCGAAAAGCTTGCCCTTGGTGCTGTCGCTGCCTTTGACCGGTCGGAATGGGGTCAAGAACGACACCAGGTTCGCGACATTTCGTGTCTGCACGTACACGTGGCCGGTGCCGATGAAACGGCAGACAACGCCTTCGCCGCCGAGAAAGAAGCTGCGAAACCCGCCAAACTGCTTGAGCTCGTAGCGCGCGCCTTCCGTGAACCCGACGATATGGCCGTTGTCGACGAGCACGCCGCGGCTGACGTCGATCTTCTCGATGCCGCCGTACGCCGCGAAGAAGAGCTCGCCCGGTCCGGTCGCCTGCAGCATGAAGAAGCCTGTCCCGCTCAAAATCGAGCGCGCGCCCTGCCACTTTGTATCGATTTTTACGTCGCCGGTGTGCGCGACGTAAGCGCCAGAAAGCAACGTGAAGCTCTCCCCCGCGCGCAGCTTGATCGACTGCAAATCACCCTGCGGACCCGGCGCCAGGAGCAGCTCTTGGCCCGGTTTGGTCCCGGTGAACGTGTTCTTGAAGATCGTTTCGCCGCCGAGGAGCTTGCGTTTGGCCGCCGCGAGAAAGCCGCCCTGCATCTCGGTCGTCATCTTTACGCCGGCGGTATGGCCGACCATCGCGCCTGCTTCGGCCACGATTCGGTCGTCGCGCATCTCGAACGTGACGCGGAGCATGCCGAACGCGGGCGATTGCAGGATCTCGGTGCGCATGGAATCGGGGCCTCAGTCTTGATTCGAGTCAGTGTTCAATCGGGGCGAGGTGTCGGCCGGCTGCTTTGCCGTATTCGTCAGGATTCCGGGTCTGCAGGTAGACACGCCCTTTGCCTTTGAGGTGCAAGACGAGGCCTTCCCCGGACAACAGGCTGGTCAACCAATCGTCCGCCGCCTTTTGGACCGTGTAGCCGACGCCGCTGGTGAACGCGACGAGATGACCGGTGTCCACAATCAGCTCGCCGTCGAGATCGATCGCATCGATCGCTCCGAACGCGTTGAGCACCACCGGTCCGTGGCCGTGGATCTTGAGGAAAAACAGCCCTTCGCCGGAAAAGAGGCCGCCCAATCCTTCGAATCGCGTGTCGATCGAGACCGACATGGGCGCCGCCACGAAGCTTCCGCCCTGCACCATCAATTCGTGGCTGCTGTTGACCTCGTGAACCACCATGTCGCCGGGCAAGCGAGGGGCCAGCCAGACCGCTGCGTCGTTGTCGGTCGCCTTGAACGTGTTGGTGAAGAAGCTCTCGGCGCCCAGGACCTTTCGCTTGAGGCTCTTGAGCAAGCCGCCAGACGATGCGGGACCATTTGTCTCGACCTTGATGCCACCGACCATTGCCAGCATCGCCCCGGACTCGGCGCGAATGGACTCTCCCGCGTTCATCTTCACGTGGGCGACCGATTCTGCCGGACGATGACGGACGTCGATGTGCATGGTGGCGGGACTGTGTGGAAGCTAAAGGTTGGGGTTGAGCCAGGTCGCGAAGGCCTGGATGTTGCGCGATTGAATCCAGATGCGACCGACGCCTGAGAATGTGCAGACAAGGCCTTCGCCGGACGCGACAAGGCCCTTGATACCGCTGCCTGCGGCGCCGATCTCGTAGTCGAGGCTGGCCTCGAACGCCACGATGTGTCCGGTATCCACGACGTACCCGCCCCGGCACTCGATCTCGGTGATGCCGCCGTGCGCGCAGATGAAGAGGTCGCCCTCGCCGGTGCATCGCAGGAAAAACAGGCCTTCCCGGGACAGGAGGCCCCGCAGTCCGCTCCACATCAGCTCGGCCGAAACGCCGGGAGCGCTCGCCAGGTAGGAGCCGGTTTGCACGATCAATGGCGGCAGATTGGGGGTCAGTCTGCGCCGCACGATATCGCCGCCGAGCGCTGGGGCGAGGGCCAATTCGCCGTCGTCCTGGGCGGTAAACGTGTTGATGAACATCGTCTCGCCGCCGAGGAATTTGCGGGAGAGCGCGACAATGAGCGACCAAAGCCAACTGAGCACGCCGACGCTTCGCCCCGCGTTGAGGCGTGTCGTCATGCCGATGCTCGGGGTGCGGGCGATCATCGAACCCGCCTCGGTGTCGATGGACTCCCCGGCGTTGAGGCGCAGACGCAGCCAGGCGAACGCGGGACCGTACTCGATTCGATGACGCAACTGCCGCCCCGCTCAGATGGATTCGTTGCCGTAGAGGGCGAGGTTCATGACGTCTTCGCTGGCGAAGCGCTGAAATGGCGGTCCGGGCCAGTTTGGGGTCGTCGGCAGGCGCTTGGCCGTTGACCCTTCCGCCATTTCGATGACCAGCGCCGAGACGGCGGCGATATGCCCGCGAATCGTCGGAAAGAGCTTCTTCAGAGGCGCCTCGTTGGCGTTGAACCGCATGATGACCGGGCCCTCGCGCTCACTTCCCCAGTTTGTCACGACGTCGATAACCGGGGTCTCTTCACCGGCGCCGGGATGGTCAACGAGCACGCCGATCGCGACGGCGAGCATCCGCGTGCGGGGCAGGGCAAAAGGCGCGTGGCCGTGCCGCTGGATGACGTACCCGGAGCCGACGCGTTTTCGGAGCGAGCATCGCTGCACCCGGGGCGCAGGAACGTGGCTGGCGGTGCCGCTGACCCACGTGTTTTCCATGTTCTCGTCGTCGACCTGCACGACCACGCGCGGTCCGCCCGATTTGCTGGTCGCGGGTGGTGCGGTCGTCGTCGTGGTGGTCTGCGGGGCGCGTGCTTGTTCGATCTCGTCGCGGATGGCGTCGCGGTGATGGTCGGAATAGGACTCGGTCGATCCTGTGCCGGCGAGGGCGGGCCGGGCGGAACGGATCGTGCGCTTGGTCGGCTTGCTGCTGAGGTCTACAAGGGCTGTCGGCATCGAGTTGGACGCACGGAGGACGGGTACATTGTCGGGCGCCGAGTCGGGCAGATCGACCGGGCTGGAAGCGAGTTCGGATGCGCTTGGCATGCGTGCCACGGGCGCGGTCGCTTCGGCTCTTTTCGCGGCTCCGCTCTCGGGCCGGGCGGGGGCTGCACCCTTGCGCCGCTTGCCGTCGGTCATGCGGGCTGCGCGTTTTTCGATGCGCTTGAGCGCGCCGTGCATGCTCTTGTAGCGCTTCTTCGAGTCGCCGGTGAGAACGCGCGTGGAGTCCTCGCCGTCGACGTTGCCGGGCAGACCGTCGACGTTTCCATGCCGGCCGTCGGCGGCAGGCGGCCCCTCTCCGGTTGGCAGTTGGGCCGGACCATCGTGCTTCTTGTCGCGAGGCTGGTCGGCCATCGGACGCTCCATGCGGTGCGAAGTGGCCATCATAGTCGCTGTGTGAACGCCCGTCATCGCCCTCGTCGGAATCTGCATCTACGACAGGCTTAAAAAACACGACAGGTGCGTGACCCTGTGCCACGCACCCGCCGCGATCGCAGGGGTGTGAATTCTGTTTGGTGCTACACGCTGCCGTCCTTACAGGTTGCAGGTGTTGAAGTCGGTGTCGCAGTCATTGCTGCAGCAGTCGCTGTTCTTGGAGCACTTGCCCATGAACTTGACGCAGCCGCCGCCGCCGCTGCTGGAGCTCGAGCCGCCCGAGGACGAAGAGCTGCCGCCGCTGGAGGAGCCGCCGGAGCTGGAGCCGCCGCTGGACGAACCGCCCGAAGACGTGGAGCTGCCGCCGCTGGACGAGCCACCGGAGCTGGTCGAGGAGCCGCCGCTGCTGGAGCTCGTGCCGCCGCCCTTCTCGCACATCTTCCACTTCAGCGGGATGCAGTACTGGCCGTGGTTGCCGTTCTTGGCCTGGATGTGCAGGCACTTGATGGTGCCCGACGTTCCGCATACCTGGCCGAGCTTCTTGCCGACTTTGTGGCAGGGGATGACGCAGAAGCAGTCGCCGTTGTCCTTGAAGTTGATCCAGGAGCCGGTGGGGCAGTTGGTCGGCGGGTTCTTGTTGCACTTGAGGATGTAGTCCTTCGAGCTGCCGACGATGACGTGCTGGCCGAGCGAGAAGTTGTCGAAGCAATCTTTGCCGCCGCTGCCGCTGCCACCCGAGCTGCTGGAGCTGCTGGACGTTGAGCTGGAGCTGGTGGACGAGCCGCCGGAGCTGCTTGACGAGCCGCCGGAGCTGGACGCGCCGGAGCTGCTTGACGAGCCGCCGGAGCTGGACGCGCCGGAGCTGGTGGAGGAGCCGCCGGAGCTGCTGGACGAGCCGCCGGAGCTGCTTGACGAGCCGCCGGAGCTGGACGCGCCGGAGCTGGTGGAGGAACCGCCGGAGCTGCTGGACGCACCCGAGCTGGTGGAGGAACCGCCGGAGCTGCTGGACGCACCCGAGCTGGTGCCGCCGCTGAAGCCGCCGCCGCCCGCGCCGCTGCCGCTGACGCACCCATAAACCATCAGGGGGACCACCGCGAGGGTCGCGATGACTGTTCGGTTTGCGCGCATGGTTGATTCTCCTTGGTCTCTTCGCTGCCGCGTCCATCGTGCGGCTGGGTTTTGTCTGCGTGGTTCGCTCGTTTGTGGTCGCCGGGATGGGCGGCTCATTTGGTGTCGACCCCTGGGGTTGTCGCGAACCAATTGGTCCGACCGTTTTTGGATTGGTGAACCAATTCAGCGGGTCGACACAAATGGCTTCTATCCACGTAAATGACCGGTGTCAAGCGTTTCTCGCAAGGGAAATGCAAAAAATCGGCCGGATCAAGAGGACAGGTGGTCATACCAATTCGGTTCTTTCTGTCTTACCAATTGACGCGAACGGGCGTCGCTGCCACCATCGCGGCGTGAGCAAGCTCCCTGAAATCGCGCAGACCCTTCCTTATGTGCTGCATCGCAACAGCAACGACGTCTATCGATCGCTGCTTCGCATGATCATCGGTGGCGACGTCAAACCCGGCGCACGCTTGCCTTCAGAGCGCAGCCTTTGCGAACGATTCGGCATCACCCGCGGGGTGATTCGCGAGGCGATCCGTCGTCTCGAACAATCGCATGTGATCGAGAGTGTGCAGGGCAGCGGTCACCGTGTTCTCGACTGGCAGGACACGGCCGGGATCGACCTGCTGCCCGACTTGTTGACCGCCAGCGACATGCACGACCCAGGACTGGTCGTCGCCGTGATGGAGATGCGATCTGCGCTCGGTCCAGACGCGGCCAGGTTGTGCGCCACAGTGAGCCCACGCGAATCGGGAGTGCGGCTGCGTCGCGTGATTATCGACATGATGAACGCGCCCGACGCGCACGCCAAACTGGCCGCCCAACGCGCGTTTTGGAGCACGGTCATCCGCGGCAGCGGCAACATCGCGTACCGGCTGGCGTACAACAGCCTCACGCGATTTGTCGAAGGTGCCGGCCCGTTGCTGCTCGCCGGTCTGACCAGCGAGATCGAATACGCCGACGGATACAAAGCTGTCGCGGCTGCAATTGCGCGGGGCGACGCGATCTCGGCCGAACACGTGGCGAAGTCGTTGTTGGCGCGTGGAATGGTCGGGGTGCGCGGTCGCTTGGCATCGTCGGGCGCCTCTGTCGATCGCTGAGCGACGCGGTCTGTACTACCTTCGGCGGCCATGTCGCTGCCCGTGCCCTCATCGCCCAACCGTAATCGCCGCGCTGTTGTCCTATTAGGCCTTGTCGCCGGGCCTCTCGCAGCGTCGCTGGCCACCGGCTCCGGAGCGATGATCCGGTACACATTCGGCCTGCCGATGGCGGTCTCGGCGGGCTTGGGCGCGGTCGCTGCTCTTCTTGCGATCGCGATCCTGGTGCGAAACATGTCCGAACGCGTCGACGTCGGGGTCGCAGCGATCGCTTTGTTGGCAATGGCGGTCGGCTGCGCAATGGCGGTTGCGCGGTTGTGGAAACCCGAATGGGCCGGGATGGCGACGATCGGCGGGGGCGACGCTGGCCACCACGTCTGGATCGCCAACCAGCTCGCCTTCACGCACCCGCGCGTCTATCTCGGCTTCACGTCGTTCCACACCAGCGCATGGACGCTAGCGCAGCTCTTTGGTGGTCCGTTCGAGGGCATGCGGGCGGCGTTCTACCTGTCGACGGCCGGCATGATTTCGGCCGGAACCCTCGTCCTGGTCGCGGTGATTGGGCCGCAGGGTCGCCGCGGTCGCTTGGCCATGGTCGCCGGGGCGATCGCGCTGGGTGGAACCTGGTATCGCCTGCACTTGCTGTGGGCCCACTACAACCAAGCGGACGGGTTCTTCGCGCACCTGCACGGGCTCACCACCGTCGCTTTGTTCGCGCTGGCTTGGCTCGTGTTCGACCGGACCTGGATGCGTGCGATCGCGCTGGGAGTTGCCATTGTTGTGTTCAGGTTCACGTATGCATTGAACATGGGTGACATGCTGGTGGGCGCTGCCTGCCTCGTGGCGATGGACGCGTGGCGCCGTCCGGGCGACCTGACGCCGCCGTTTGTGCGCAAGTTGGCGGGCCGACGAGCCGACGGGTTGTGGCGGGCCGCCCTGTTGATCGGGGCCGGTTTGGCGGCTGTCCTCGCTGTCTACAGCTGGGCGACACTGTGGCCCAAGATCGGCAAGCCAGGCGGCATCACCGCTCCGGCGGCCGGTTGGAATCTCGTTGGACTCGTCGCGGCAATTGGGGCCGGGGTGGTCTGGAAACGCAGCCCCCGGTTGAGCCCGGGCCCCCGCCACCAGCGCCTGATCGATGTCACTTTGGCGATCGTCGCGGTCCCCGCGCTCGTCATCGTGTTGTTTCTCCTCGTGCCGTCTCTGCCGCGCGAATACTACTTCCACAAATACGCGCTCAACGCCCTGTTCATGGCCAGCGTCTTCGCCTGCGCCGCAGCGGCCAGCGCTTTGGGCAACCAATTGCTGGCCCACCCGGACGCGACTCGCCGCCGACCCTGGCTGCGCGTCGTGCTCATCGTCGCTCTGAGCGGAGTGGCCGTCCGTGGCATCGACAAGGGCGCGGCGCCGATTCGGCACAGCTACCTGGAAAGGGCCGGGACCGTAGCGCCTCCTCGCCATGCCGAAGCGCTGCATGACCCGTGGGTTGAACGGCAGGTGCGCGCTGTTCTGGCCGACCAAAACAAGCGATTGGCGGGCTTGATGCAGCCACGCTGGCCGGTGTTCAACTTCACCGAGAATATCCTGAGGGTGTGGCGTCCCGTCGCTGCGCGGCCGGTCAAGGGGTTGCAGGAGGAGCGGTGGGCGAGCTTCCTCGACGGCGTTGAACCGGCTGCTGGGAGCTGTGCTTTTTGGCTGGCAGGTCCCGGCGTCGATGCCCGCTTCGACGATCTGCAGTCGCGCCACCCGAAGGCCCGCGTCAATGCCCGTCGAAAGGCGCTCGCCGCGTCGCCCGACCATCGGTGCATGCGCTCGCCCGCAGCTCGCGGTGCGACGGATCTTTCGCTTTGTTGGGTCTGTCGATGAACGCAGCACCTACGAAGCGCTGGGGACGGGCCGAGCTCGCCGCGATCGGGATCATCTGGCTGGCTTCGGCCATCACGTGGATGCGTCCGTATCTGCTGGCCAACGAAATGGTGTACCTGCTGCCAGCGCTGCAGCGTTGGTCGCCCGGCACGCTCGCGACGGATTGGACGTGGGGCGGCGATCTGTGGCGGAGCACATCGGCGCTGTTCGGCCTTCTCTCCGCGCCGCTGTGGGCGGTGAGCGACCGACCGGAGATCGTGGCCATGCTCGGTCGCGCTCTCGGCTGGGTCGTCATCGCGGCCTCGATCGTGCAGCTGGGCAGAAGGCTGGGCGTCAAGGCGGGCTGGACGGCGTTCGGGACCGCGATGTTCATCCTCGCGGGGCAGGGCCACGCCGCGGGCGAGTGGATCCTGCTCGGCTTCGAACGCAAGAACTTCGCCCACGCCGCCGCGATCCTGGCCCTGTCCGAGTTGATCGGCGGGCGCACGGCGACCAGCGGCGCATTTGTTGGCCTCGCAACTGCATTTCACGTGCTCGTCGGCGCGTGGTGGGGCCTGGCGGTCGGTGGCGGGGCGCTGCTGTCATGGCCGCGGATCGGGTTTCGCGGCGTGGCGCGGTTGGCGGTTGCGGCGCTCGTCGTTGGCGTTCCTTTCGGGCTGCTGGCTGTCAGCTATTTGCTGTCCGGCGATATCACCACCTCGACGGGATTGCCCGCCGACCCCGAACGGGCGACCTGGCTGACGACAGTGTTTCGCAATCCGCATCACACGCTGCCACGGCATTTCCTCGACGCCGGCAAGATGGTCCGATTCGTGGCGCTGTCCGCGGCGACCGTGTTGGCGGCACGAAGGACCGCGCGACCCGAAGCTGTCCGCGTCGTCACCGGCGCCGTGATCGTCGGCGCTGTCGCCTTTGTCGGCGGGTGGGCGGCCGGTAAGTCCGAGGTGCTCGCGGTTCTCAAGTGGTACCCCTTTCGCCTCGCCGATGTGCTCGTGCCGCTGCTGTTCTGGTTGCTCGTCCCGGCGGCGGTCCACGATGTGTTTGTGTGGTATCGGCGCGATCCGCGCACGGTGGATGGCCGTCGATTTGTCGCAGCTGTGCTCGCTGTCGGCCTCGCCGCTTGGGCCCTGGCGCCTCGGATTCCCGCTGGTCTCAGGCGTGTGCGGTCAACGTTCAAGTCATGGCCGATCGGCAAACACGCGCTGGCCGACGCCGGTCAGTGGATTCGCGCAAATACGAAAAAGGACGCCGTTTTCGCGGTTCCGCCATGCGAGTTCGACTTTTGGATCCGCGCCCGACGCCCCGCCGTGGTTATCTACAAAGCGGTGCCTCATGGCCCGCGCGTGCACCAGTGGTATGAGCGTCTGAGGGCGGTCGGCGGCGACCACGACCCGGCGACCACGGGATTCGAGGTCTGCAAAGAGCTCCAACCGCGCTACGCCAAGCTCACCGCCGACCAACTTGCGCGCCTCGGAAAACGCTACGGAGCCCGCTACTACCTGCTGCGAGGCGATCGAAAAGACCTCACGGCCGCGCGCGTCTACAAAGACGTGCGATGGGCGGTGTACGATATCGCCGCCGTCGCTGCTCGACGCCCACCGGGAGCCTCCCCGTGACCGCCGCTGCCGAATTCGCCGAGCCCACCGCCGAGCACCCGGTCGACGCCGTCTTCATCGTGATCGCCGCGTATCGCGAGGCCGAAGTGATCGCAGGCGTGGTTGAACACGCCCTGGCGGTCTATCCGAATGTGATCGTGGTCGACGATGGGTCGCCGGACGCCACCGCACAACGAGCACGCGACGCTGGCGCCACGGTCCTTGTTCATCCGATCAACCGCGGCCAAGGCGCCGCTCTCCAGACTGGAATCACCTGGGCGCTCAAGCAAGGCGCCGGCTTTGTGGTGACCTTCGACGGCGACGGACAACACGATATCGCCGACGCGCGACGCATGATCGATCAGCTCGTCGCGACGGGGGCCGACGCGGCTTTTGGCAATCGGTTCACCGAGCACGCCGACAGTGTTCCCGCCTCGCGTCGCGCACTGCTAAAGCTCGCCGTTGTGTTCTCGCGCGTCATGTCCGGCGTACGGCTGACCGATGCCCACAACGGCCTGCGCGCGATGCGAGCGTCGATGGCGGCCGAGCTCGATATCACCCTCGACGGCATGGCACACGCCAGCGAAATCGCCGACAAAGTCCACCGCAGCGGGCGCCGGTACATCGAAGTGCCCGTGCATATCCGCTACACCGACTACGCCCGGGCGAAAGGCCAGCGCTGGAGCGCCGCGTTCTCCATCGCAACCGACTATTTGCTCGGCCGGGTGATGCGATGACAGCGTTTCAGATTGTCGGCGTCGTCTTCTCTGGTGCGATGGCCTTGCTCAGCCTGCGCAGCGTCTTCACGCGACCGGGCCGCCGCATCACGCCGCTGTTCTGGCTTGTCACCTGGACGATCGCGACGGTGGCCTTTGTCGAACCCGATAACACGACGGTCGTGGCGCGCGCGATGGGCATCGAGCGGGGGGTGGACCTGGTGCTGTACTGCGCGGTCCTGGCCGGCGCGGTGGGCTTCTGGCTGGTGTCTGTCCGTCTGCGGGAACAGAATCGCCAGATCACGCAATTGACGCGCGAGATCGCCCTGCGAGATGCCGAGGACGTACAACGCTCGGGTGCCCAGGAGGCTCCGTGACCGGTGTCACGCTCGTCATCCCGGGTCGCAACTGCGCCGCAACGCTCGACGCGTGTCTTGCCGCCGTTACCCCTCGAGTCGCCGATGGTCAGCTTGCCGAGATCATCTTCGTGGACGACGCGTCGACCGACGAATCGGCTGCGGTCGCCGCCAAACATGGTGTTCGAGTCCTCCAGGGTCCGGGCCGCGGTGCCGGACTTGCGCGCAATATCGGGTGGCAGGCCGCGTCGACCGAGCTGATTTGGTTCATCGACAGCGACTGTGTGGCGCAACCCGACGCGCTCGAGATCCTCGTCGAACATATCGCCCCGGACGACGTCGGCGCGGTCGGCGGAAGCTACGGCAACATGCGCCCCAATTCGCTGCTTGCCAGCCTCATTCACGCCGAGATCGTCCAGCGGCACCAGACGATGCCCCTGCATGTCGATTTCCTCGCGACCTTCAACGTGCTCTACAAGCGGGCGGTCCTGGCCGAGGTCGGGGGGTTCGACGTCCGTTTCGTCAAGGCGCAGGACGCCGAGCTTGCTTACCGCGTCCGCCGCGCCGGTTACCGCCTGCGATTCGACGCGCGCTCGCAGGTCGGGCACTTCCACCTCACCGACTTGCGACCGTATCTGCGCGTCCAACACCAACAGGGCTACTACCGTGCGTTCCTCTACGCGGCTCATCCCGAACGCATGAGCGGGGACGCGTACAGCGGCTTTTCCGACCACGTGCAGCCGCCGCTGGCGTTGGCGATGGTGGCGCTGTCGCCGACGTTGCTGCTCGGACCAGTGGCGCTCGTGGAATGGGCGCTTGCCGGTGCGTTGCTGGGCGCGCAATTGCCGATGACGTGGCGGATTCTCAAGGCCGAACGTGACCCGCGCTACGCCGCCTTCGCCCCGATGAGCTTCATGCGCGCGTTCTCTCGCGGGGTCGGGTTCGCGCGAGGAGTGGCCGCTGCCGCGATTCAAAGGGCTGCGCAATCGTGACCGAGAAGCGCAAACAGCTGCGGCAGAGCGCGGTTCTTGTCGCCGGCACCGGGGCAACGGCGGTCCTGACTCTCGGCTTCATGGTCGTCTGCGGCTGGCGTCTGGGCGCCGAAAAGGTCGCGGATCTCTATGCCGGGATCTTCCTGCTGTTCGCGGTCCACACCGTGTTCATGCCGGTCAACACTGCGATCGCTCGCTTCACAGCTGTCATCGCCGTCGATGCCGATCGTGGCCAAATCAATGCCTTGCACCGCGTCGTCTTTGCTCGGGTGCGCCGTGTCGCTTTTGTCGGCGGCGGGGCCTTCATCGCTGGATCCCCGTGGATCGCCGACGCAATGGGCATCGATCCGGTCTTGCTGGTGGTCGCGTGGCTGGCTGCACTGCTGATCGGCCTTGCTTC